>Ga0206835_1010_pt1 | contig 100604 bp, 75 predicted proteins | sample Alteio_BWOrgCont_31_FD_152853 | JGI IMG/M metagenome (GOLD analysis project Ga0206835, IMG submission 152853) | Enriched cells from forest soil in Barre Woods Harvard Forest LTER site, Petersham, Massachusetts, United States -... | ecosystem: Environmental > Terrestrial > Soil > Temperate forest >...
CATGTGGTTCAGGCTGTCATCGTAATATGCAGTTCCTGGCATGGTTACACCATGTTCTTCAAGCACAGTGCGTATAACCTGCCGAATGGTTTCATTGTCTGTTTTTTCTATTTCCCGTATTGAAAAACTCATACTAAAATGCATTTAATGTTAACTGCCCGCTTTCCAAATTAAGCAGCCATTTCTTCCTCCACAGCCCGCCCCCATAGCCAGTAAGGCTTCCATCTTCGCCAATAACCCGGTGGCAAGGCACTATTATTGCAATTTTATTCATGCCATTTGCACTGGCTACGGCTCTTATTGCATCGAGCTTCTTTATGGCAATGGATTGCTGTTTATATGAGCGAGTGGTGCCATAGGGTATGCGCAATAACTCTTCCCATACCTCTTTCTGGAAGGGAGTTCCAATCAGATGCAGGGGCACTGTAAATTCTTTGCGTTTGTTTTCGAAATATTCCACAAGTTCCTTTTGTAATTGGGGAAAATACTTGTGTTCGCCTTGCAGAATGGTGGCGTTTAAATCTTTAGCCAGCGATTTGAATTCTGTTTCCAGCATTCTTCTGTCGGTAAATTCCAGCATGCATATTCCTTCATCGGTTGCCCCGGCAAACATGGGGCCCAATGGGGTTTCGAAACGGGTAATGGTTATAACCATTTTATCTTTGCTTTTCGAGGGAGCTACACCTAGTGCAGATTTGAAAGAGTCGTTAAAACCGCTCAATGATTCATACCCTGAATCGTATGCAGCAGCAGTAACAGTTTCGCCTTGCTGAATTTTGGTAAATGCAGAATTGATACGTAACATGCGCTGGTATGCCTGGAAAGTAATGCCATGATTCTTTTTAAACCAGCGACGCAATGCATTGGGCTCTAAACCCCGGGAACGTAATAAGGCATCATTAATTTTTATGGCCGGGTGTTCACTTAATTCAATAAGCAGTTCTTTAATATGTGCTGGGGTAGCTCCCAGTTTTTCCAAGGGAGAGCATGTTTTGCATGGCCTGTAACCATGGGCAATAGCTTCTTTTATGTCTTTAAAGAATTCTACGTTTTCAGGTTTGGGCTTACGTGCGGTGCAGGTGGGGCGACAGAATATGCCTGTTGTCTTTACCCCTGCAATAAATAACCCCTCATAAGAAGAGTCTTTCTCTAAGAGAGCCTTATACATTATATCGTTAGTAAGCACAATAACTAATTTGAGGCAAAATTAGCCTATGGCAGAATACCATACAACCGAAAAATTGACAAGTAATTTTTAATTAGGCATAAATCAGCAATATTCCAGGTAATTATCTTTTCTTAAGAACAGAAGAGCTAATAATTGGTCGATATAAACCAGTTGTTCGTCGAAAATATTGATTTTCTGTTTTAATCATTTGTTTAAATCAGAATAATAAATATATATTTGTGCCATAATTCTGAAATAATGAAAACTGCCAAAACCAAAAAATCAGAAGAAAGCGCCGAGCAGAAGATTATTGAAGCTGCCAGGAAACTGTTTACCGAAAAGAGCTTCGATGCTGTTAAAACCCGCGATATAGCTAACGAAGCAGGCATTAACCTTGCTTTATTGAATTACTATTTTCGCAGCAAGGAAAAGCTTTTTGAAATAGTAATGCAGGAGAACATGCAGAAGTTTTTCCAGTCCATAGTAGGTATTATTAACGACGAAGAAACCACCATAAGAGAAAAAAGTGGAGTTACTTGTTAACCGGTATATTGATATGTTGCTGAACAGCCCTGAGCTACCCATTTTTGTAATGTCGAATATAAAGAGCTCTACCCGTACGCAGTTCCAGGGGCGTTTCCGCGATTCATTTCTTATGAAGCAGGTACAGAAAGCGATAAAAAAGGGCAAAATGCCTGATATGAACCCTGTTAATTTCATGTTGAATGTAGTATCACTTACTATATTCCCCTTTATAGGTAAGCCTATGATAAAGAACTCGCATAATATGGATGATAAGCAATTCCTTGAGCTTATTGAAGAAAGAAGGACACTTGTACCCAAATGGATTGATGCAATGATGAAAGTGAAATAACCATGAATTATAAAAAAGGCATAAAAATGAAAAGAATAATTGCAGCAGTTGGGTTTACCATTGCAGCTATTGCAGTAAATGCCCAGGCTCTTACCCTTGATACATGTTATGCCAGGGCAAGGCAGCAATACCCGCTTATAAGGCAACGAGGATTAATAGAGCAATCGAAAGAGTATAATGTATCGAATGCAGCAAAAGGATATTTGCCCCAGTTTACGGTTAACGGACAGGCTACATACCAGTCGGCAGTTACAACAATATCACTCAGCGGTTTGCCGAAGGCGTTCAGCGGTTTAAGTTTTCCTACCCCTCCGCTGGAACAGTTTAATATTCACGGCGAGGTTGACCAAACCATTTACGATGGTGGTATGATAAAGCAGCAAAAGCAAGCCCAGGTAACAGGTGCTGATATACAGGAACAAAGTATAGAGGTGCAGTTGTATACGTTAAGGGATAGGATAAACCAGATGTTTTTTGGCGCATTGCTTATTGATGAGCAGATAAAGCAAAATAAACTTACACAGAAAGACCTGCAAAGCAGTATTGATTTTGTTCAGGCAGGAGTTACAAATGGTACAGCCTTGCAAAGAAGCCTCGATGAATTAGAAGCCGACCTAATGCAGCAACAGCAGAATGAAATAAGCCTTAAAGCTTCACGCAAGGCATATATGGATATGTTAGGATTGTTTATAAACAAGGCACTTGATGAAAACACAACGCTTGCAACACCCCGTGATGTGACAGTCTCTGATAGTGTTCACAGGCCCGAACTTGCCATGTATGACTCACAGAAAAAAAAGCGACGATGTACAGGACAATATGTTGAAAGCAGGTAACAGGCCGAGGTTATCAGCATTTTTCCAGGGTGGTTATGCATTGCCCGGCCTTAACGGATTTGATGTTAACCCTGCCGCGTATTACATTACCGGTATCCGTTTAAGCTGGTCGCTGGGTGGGTTTTATACCCTCAAAAATCAAAGGCAGTTATTGAATATCGACAGGCAGACGATAGATATCCAGCGTGATGTTTTCCTATTTAATACGAAACAAAGCGTTAAGCAGCAAAGCGCCGATATGATTAAGCTGAAGGAACTGATAAACAAGGATAATGATATAATAGGCAAACGTACATCAGTAAAAGAGGCTGCAAAGGCCCAGTTAGATAACGGTGTAATTACAGTACACGATTACATAAGCGACCTTGACGCGGAGGATCTGGCAAAACAAAATCTTCTGCTTCACCAGGTGCAATTTTTAATGGACGAATACGAATATCAGAATATAACAGGAAACTAAAAATTAAAATTCTTTAAAATGAAAAAGGTATCATTAATAGCGGCAGGAGTAGCGGTAATATTTGCGTCGTGCCACAACAGCGAGAATGATTTTGATGCGGCAGGTGCGTTTGAATCGGTGGAAACAATTGTATCTACCGAGGCAACCGGAACTATAATGCAGCTTAATGTAGAAGAGGGGCAGACACTTCAACCCCATCAATTTATAGGTTATGTAGATAGCGCGCAGCTTTATTATAAGAAGCAGCAACTGGAAGCGCAAATAGCGTCGACTACCAGCCAGATACCTAATATTCCTGTGCAGGTTGCGGCATTACAATCCCAGTTAGCCGAAGCCGAGAAGAACCAGACACGTATGAATAACCTTTTCAAGCAAAATGCTGCAACCCAGCAACAGGTTGACGATGCCAACACGCAGGTAGATATGATTACCAAACAAATAGAGGCGCAGAAGTCTTCTTTAGGGATAAGTTCAAATACTATTGAAAAAGACGTGGCACCCTTGCAACGCCAGATAGACCAGTTGAATGACCAATTGGCAAAATGCAGAATTATAAACCCTATTCACGGTACTGTGCTTACCAAGTATTCTGAAGACCATGAAGTGGTAATGCCGGGCAAGGCATTGTACAAAATTGCCGAAACAGATACACTGATTCTTCGCGCATACATTACAGGCGATCAGCTTGACAAAGCTAAACTGGGACAAAAAGTAAAAGTGAGAGTTGACAAAGGTGCTAAGCAATATGCTTATTACGATGGCCTTATTTACTGGGTTTCTGATAAAGCGGAGTTTACTCCTAAAACAATACCTACAAAAGAGGAAAGAGCTGATTTGGTGTATGCCATCAAAATCAGGGTTATTAATGACGGCTTCCTGAAGATTGGAATGTATGGTGAGATGAGTTTTAAATAAGCGATGAACGCAATTGAATTAAAAAATATTACCAAAACGTATAACAAGGGTAAAGTCCTTGCGGTGGATGATGTGTCATTTTCTATAGCCGAAGGGGAAATGTTTGGGCTTATTGGCCCTGACGGTGCAGGGAAAAGTTCCATTTTCAGAATGCTTACCACATTACTTATACCCGATAAAGGGACAGCCACTGTTGGTGGGTATGACATAGTAAAGGACTTTAAAGCTATACGCGGAATACTGGGTTATATGCCGGGCAGGTTTTCGCTTTACCAGGATTTGACGGTGGAAGAGAACCTTAGTTTTTTTGCTACGGTATTTGAAACTTCAATAGAAGAGAACTACAACCTGATAAAGGATATTTATGTGCAATTAGAACCATTTAAAGATAGGCGTGCCGGTAAGCTATCGGGTGGAATGAAGCAGAAACTTGCATTATGTTGCGCCCTCATTCATAAACCAAAAGTTTTGTTTCTCGATGAGCCCACAACGGGAGTGGATGTTGTATCGCGCAAGGAATTCTGGGAGATGCTGAAACGCCTGAAAGCACAGGGAATTACAATTCTGGTGTCTACTTCATATATGGACGAAGCCACACTATGCGACCGTATAGGTTTAATATTAGGAGGAAAGCTTTTATCCATTGCTTCTCCCGAAGATACTGTTAAGGCATACCCTGAAAAGTTGTATGCCGTGAAAGCGCCTGCCATGTACAAGCTACTGAATGATTTACGTAGCCACGACTGCACAATGAATTGTTACACATTTGGTGAATATCTTCATCTGTCAACGGAATGTGGCGAGGAGGAAATAAGGGAATTTTTAGCGGAAAGCGGCCATACAGATCTTGAATTTAAACCGGTAACACCGACGGTAGAAGATTGTTTCATACGATTATTAAAAGTTCAGAGTGATGGAAACGGTAATAAAAGCAAATAAACTGACCAAGCGTTTTGGCGATTTTGTGGCCGTTGATGAAATTACATTCGACGTCTACAAGGGAGAGATATTTGGTTTCCTTGGAGCTAATGGAGCAGGAAAAACTACGGCTATGCGCATGTTGTGTGGCTTATCTACACCTACTTCAGGCGAGGCTACAGTGGCGGGCTTCGATGTGTTTACCCAACCTGAAGAGATTAAAAAGAACATTGGCTATATGAGTCAGAAGTTTTCGCTATATGAAGATTTATCTGTTTTAGAGAATATAGAATTTTACGGCGGTATTTACGGACTGAACCGAAGCGAAATAAGAGAAAAGAACAAAGAGCTTATTTCAAAACTTGGCCTAGAAAAGGAAGCAAATAACCTGGTGCGTTCATTGCCATTGGGATGGAAGCAGAAGCTTTCATTCCTTGTGGCTATTGTTCATCAACCTAAAATAGTTTTCCTTGACGAGCCTACTGGTGGAGTTGACCCTTATATGCGACGCGAGTTCTGGGATTTGATATATGATGCAGCCGATAAGGGAATTACAATTTTTGTTACTACCCACTACCTTGATGAGGCCGAGTATTGTAACCGGGTAACTATTATGGTTGATGGCAAGATAGAGGCGCTTGATTCCCCGGGTGGGCTGAGGCAAAAATTCGGAGTGGCCAGTATGGATGAAGTATTTTATAAACTAGCGAGACAAGCGAAACGATCGGCAGATTGATTAATAGCTAACAGCAACTATTATGAAACAGTTATTGTCATTTGTAAAAAAGGAATTCTACCAGGTTTTTAGAGACCCTAAGACCCTTGTAATGCTTTTTGGCTTGCCCGTTGTGCAGATTGTGTTGTTTGGTTTCGCGCTTACCAATGAACTTAAGAATGCCAATATTGCTGTGGTTGATAATGCAAAGGACCAGGCATCGCAACAGATAATAAATAAAATAGCAGGTAGCGAATTCTTCAATATTCAGAAAGTACTTACAAGCTCCTCGGAGATAGATGCAGCGTTTAAAGAAGGCAAAATAAAACTGGCCGTTGTTTTTCCTGTTAATTTTTATAACGACCTGATGCACACTAACAAGGCATCAATCCAGGTAATAGCCGATGCCTCAGACCCAAATACTGCTACACAGCTTACCAACTATATTAACACAATTGTCAGCGATTACCAGTCTCAACTGTCACCAAATTCATCTGTGCCCTATACCATAATACCTGAAGTAAGAATGCTTTATAATCCTGATTTGAAAGGAGCGCCCAATTTTGTACCGGGTGTAATGGCCATGGTATTGTTGCTGGTATGTGTTATGATGACATCTGTATCTATTGTGCGGGAAAAGGAATTGGGCACTATGGAAATACTCTTGGTATCGCCCGTAAAGCCATTGATGGTTATAGTTGCAAAGGCAATACCTTATCTTATTCTTTCATGGATTAACCTGGCTGCTATTTTGTTGTTGAGTGTATACGCACTTGATTTACCTATAAAGGGTAGTTTATTCCTGCTTGTAGCAGAAAGCACTTTATTAATTATTACTGCGCTTTCGCTTGGCTTATACATATCTACGGTAACCAAATCGCAGCAGGCAGCCATGTTTGCATCAATGCTGGGAATGATGTTACCTACTATGCTTTTAAGTGGTTATATGTTCCCTATTGAAAATATGCCAGTGGTGTTGCAGGTACTATCAAACATTGTTCCTGCAAAATGGTATTATATAATTGTGAAGGATGTAATGCTTAAAGGGCTTGGCTTTTCAGCTATATGGAAAGAGACCTTGATATTAATGGGAATGACAGCGTTTTTCATTGTGGTAGCGCTACGAAACTTTAAAATACGACTTGAATAATGAGACCGCTTTGGTTTTTATTACAGAAAGAGTTCAGGCAGATATTCCGCGATAAAGGATTTATCGGAAGGTTGTTCATTGCCCCTGCCATACAGCTTATATTGCTCCCTATGGCGGCAAACTTCACCATTAAGAATATTAACATTGCCATTGTCGACCACGACCATTCAACGGTTTCACAGGAGCTTGCCGACAAAATAAAATCATCGGGTTATTTTAAATTAACGGGGTATACCGACTTTAATTCAAAGGCTGATAAGCTGATTGAAAATGATAAGGCCGACATAGTATTAGAGATACCGGACGGCTTTGCGCAAGACCTTATTAAGGAAGGCAGCAAAAAAGTAGCTATAGAAGTAAATGCCATAAATGGTGTTAAAGCAAGCGTAGGCTTCGGCTACCTGAGTGGTATAATGACTGATTATAATAACCAGATACGCATGGAAATGGTGGAGCCTACACCCCTGCCGGCACAACCCGATATTGAAGTTGTTCCTTCCTTTTGGTACAACCCGACATTAACCTATTACATATTTATGGTGCCTGCCATTTTAGTATCATTGGTTACAGGTATTGCAGGGCTTTCGGCTGCATTTAATATTGTAAAGGAAAAAGAGATTGGCACAATAGAGCAGATAAACGTTACACCCATTAAAAAATGGCAATTCATTTTAGGCAAACTTTTACCTTTTGTGGTAATGGGCGCTGTAGTTTTCTCTTTCGGTTTGCTTATTGCATTTGTCGGGTACGGCATAGCCCCTATAGGAAATCTTATTACTATGTATACCTTCCTGCTGGTGTTCCTGTTTGCAATTCTGGGTTTCGGCCTGCTTATATCTACCTATACTGAAACGCAGCAGCAAGCGAATTCCTTAATGTTTTTGTTTATGATGGTATTTAACATGATGAGCGGCCTTTATACTCCTATAGATAGTATGCCCCAATGGGCAAAAATTATAACTCACTTATTCCCTGTAAGTTATTTCATTGATGTTATGCGGATGGTGGTGATAAAAGGTAGCGGCTTTGCTGATATAAGGTTCCATATACTATATGTATTCATTATTGGCCTTGTACTGAATACCTGGGCCATACTTAACTACCGTAAAACTACTTGATACTATAGTATGTTTTTACCCGTTATAGATGGCGTATCTATGTATATTTACCAACCTAATAAAACCTGCTCTTGTAAATAAGTATGAAAAAAATCATTTTGCTGGCGCTACTGACCTTAGTTATGTTGCCGGTTTTCTCACAAAGCAATTTCACAATAAGCGGGTATGTTAAAGATTCCGCTACAGGCGAAGAACTTATTGGCGCCACAGTATCAATAAAAGAACTTACCGCCACAGGAACAAGCACCAATGCATATGGCTTTTATTCCATAACCATACCACAGGGCAGTTATACGGTTACGGCTCAACTATTGGGCTATGCAGCCAAAACGGTTCATGTAGAGTTGAATGCCAATACAAAATTAGACTTCACTATCTCACAAGGAGGCACACAATTAAACGAAGTATCGGTAAGTGGCGAAAAGAAGAATGATAATATTACCAATACTGAGATAGGAGTGGAGAAGGTTGATATAAAAGAGATAAATAGCATACCTGTATTATTTGGCGAGAAGGACATATTGAAAACGATACAGTTATTGCCGGGTATAGAATCGGCCGGTGATGGTAATAGTGGTTTTTATGTAAGGGGCGGTTCGGCCGACCAGAACCTTATCCTGCTCGATGAGGCACCTGTGTATAACGCATCTCACTTGTTAGGTTTTTTCTCAGTATTTAATTCAGATGCTATAAAGGATGTAACCATATACAAAGGCGGCATGCCTGCGGAATATGGTGGCCGGTTAGCCTCGGTACTTGATATTAAAATGAACGATGGAGATAACCAGAAATTCAAAGTGAGTGGAGGAATAGGGCTTATATCTTCAAGAATCAGTGTGGAGGGTCCTATTAAGAAGAACAAAGGCTCATTTATAATTTGTGCGAGGAGAACGTATCTCGATGAATTCCTGAAACTATCAAGCGACAGTTTGTTGCGGCAAACCCAAATATACTTTTACGATATAAATGTTAAAGCCAATTACCAGTTGGGCGATAAAGACAGGTTGTACCTGTCGGGTTATTTTGGTAAAGACGTTTTGGGGCTGGGTACTACATTTGGTATTAACTGGGGGAACATTACCGGCACGTTGCGCTGGAACCATTTATTCAGCGATAAACTATTTTGTAATACCTCTTTTATAGTAAGTAATTACAATGACAATATCAGTATCAACTTCTCGGGTACGAGCATCGGTATTTTGTCGAGGATACAGGATTATGGTGTGAAAGAAGATTTCGAGTATTTCCTTAATTCAAAGAATAAAATAAAGTTTGGCTTTAGTTCAACCTACCATGAAATAGTTCCCGGCACTATAACAGCTGTAAATAGTTCAACCAGTAATGACATTGCCCTTACCGATAAATATGCATGGGAGAATGCCCTTTATGCTTCCCATGAAATTAAAGCCTCGCAGCGCATAACTATAAATTACGGGTTAAGGCTGACCGCGTTTAGCCTCATTGGCCCTGGAACATTTAAAACCTATAATGAGGCTACAGGCACAACTATCGACTCGAATGTGTACAGTTCAACACAAATTGTAAAAACGTATTTGAATCTAGAACCACGTGTGGCTGCTACTTATTTGCTGAATGAAAAGAGCTCGATTAAAGTATCGTATGACAGGAATGTGCAGAATATGCACCTTTTAAGTAATTCTACAACCACCAGCCCTACAGATTTATGGATACCCAGCAGCACATATGTTCAGCCCGAAATAGCCGACCAGTTCTCGGCAGGTTATTTCAGGAATTTCCATAACAACGATTACGAATTTTCTGCGGAAGTGTATTACAAAATAATACAAAATGCATTGGACTACCGCGATAATGCCCAGTTAAATTTTAATGAAAATGTAGAATCTCAATTGCTATTTGGCCAGGGCCGCGATTATGGCATAGAATTTTTCCTGAAAAAGAAATACGGACGTTTTAACGGGTGGATTGGCTACACACTATCAAAAGCTGAGATACAAATACCTTATATAAATAATGGCAGCTGGTACCCGTCGACACAAGACAGACCCAACGATATATCGGTAGTGGGTATTTACCAGTTATCAAAAAAGGTAACATTGTCTGCTACGTTTATTTATTACACCGGCAGCCCGGTTACTTTCCCCAGCGGCAAATATGATGTCGACGGTAATGTTTATTTTTATTACACCAGTCGCAATGGTTACCGGATGCCCGATTACAACCGCATGGATGTGGGCCTTACATGGCAGCGCAAGAAAACCGAGAAATTTGAATCGAGCTGGAATTTTTCTATCTACAATGTGTACGATAGATGGAACGCCTATACTATAACTTTCCAGACGAACCCCAACAATTCGCAGGAAACACAGGCAGTGTTGACGGCTTTATTTGGCATAGTACCATCCATTTCATATAATTTCAAATTCTAAGAATATGAAAAGAATTAACGGATATATAAAAAGCGGATTTGGAATAGCGGTTGCCAGTATTCTGTTTACAGCATGCCAGAAGGTTATAAATATAGACCTCAATTCTGTATCTCCCCAAACAGTTGTACAGGCTAACTTTACTGATATGGCCATTAGGGATACTGTAGTTTTAACCCAAACCGTAAACTTCAGCGACCCCAATTATTTTCCTGCTATTGCCGGGGCTTTTGTAACCATAGGTGATAATGCAGGTAACCTTGATACACTTTTTGAGTATCCCGTGGGAACATATACATCGGCAAAACTTACAGGCGTTCCGGGCAGGACATATACATTGAATATTGCAAATGCAAATGGAAAGTCATATAGTTCCACATGTACTATGCCACAACCGGTGAATATTGATACGCTAACTGTTACAAAAAGCCCTTTCGGAAGGAATTCACTAGTAGTGAATGTTGTTTTCCAGGACCCGGGCGGTGGTACAAATTATTACAAGTTTATAAAGAAGATAAATAGTACTGTAAGTACCCGTATTTATCTCACCGATAATCAATTGCAAAGCGGGCAAAAGATAACATTCCCTTTAGTGGGCGAGAACGACAGCCTTAAAGCAGGTGATTCTGTAAGGGTATATCTTGAAACAATTGACCCGAACGTATTTAAATACTACAGCTCGCTGAATAATGCCAGTGGTGGAGGCGGAGCGAATGTTGCGCCAGCTAATCCTGCATCTAATATTAATAATGGTGCATTAGGTTACTTCAGCGCGTATGCTGTAACTACCAAGAGTATAATAGTTCCTTAAACATAAGGTTTGGGCTAAAGCCCGGTATTTCTGATTTTATATTAACCCCCGACTTAAGTCGGGGGTTACAACACAAGGATGATTAGGGGCTTTAGCCCAAACAGCAGATGCTACTTCTTTATCTTCTTTACATCCGCCATTGAAATAGTGGCATAATACATCCATTTGTCTTTATGGGTGTACGGAATCTGCGCCCATTCTTTCATTTTCTTGCCTTCCATAGGTTCAAATAGGTGCGAGCCTTTCAAAGCAAGAGCTTCTTTCATTTCGGTGGCTGAAAGTTTTACCACAAGGCAGTCTTTCCACAGCATAGCACCTGATTTACCATTGGGCGCTTTAATGCATAATGAGCCAAACATCTTTCCTTCTTTCCCATCAGGAATTTCCCTGGCCATCTGGTGAAATAGTTCTTCGGCTTTGGTCATGTTACAATATTTAATCCAGTTGTTTCTTTTTACGAGTATCCACAAAACCCCTTAGTTCTATTAAGGGATACAATTGGTCTACTTTAGTCTCATCCAGTAATTTAAATTCTATCCAGCTTATTTGAGTTTCCATATCGTATTCACCAATAAGACCATCCATTAGAACATATATTGCATTTTTTAAGTTAGAAGAATCGTCAAAATTTTTGACATTTAATTCTAAGCCAATTTTATCGAAATCTTCAGCGTATCTAAAGTATATATCCTGATAACCAATGGCTAGTTGATTATCATATATTATTTTCATTGAATCACCTGGTATTCTTTGCCTAAATGCATTTATCTGCCAATTATTAATCTTTGGGGATTTCTCTACCAGTGATTGCACAATCGGAAAGTACTTCTTTACACCGTCTGCTGAAATAGTAAATTCTCGGATACCGTTTTTACGAATTGGGCTAAATGCGAAGGTTAAATTAGATTCAACTAGTTCTAAATTGTAACTAAGTTCATCAAACAGTTCTTTTTGGTTTTCTGTTTGAGTATAATAACGATACTCATTTGCGATGAACCACTCCCAAAATTTTTCCTCTTTGTAGGTTTTACCAAACATTTATGTACTATAAACTAAAAATATTCTAAATGAAATATAGTTCATTTTACAATTAAATTAATAACGCCTGCTGTGGCTTTCTTAATAAAGTCAACTACTTTGTCCTTTATATTGTGCGGGTCTTTTTGTATTTCAAATGCCACCTCAACACCTTCCGATACCAGCAGGCTGATTATTTCCGATTTCGTAGAGGTATCTTTTTTACCATATCCGCCAATAAATGAACGGAGCGCAATTGAGCCCAGGTGCTCGCTTATATAATCAACCTGTTCGCCCATCTGTTTCTCTTTTTCCTTGCAAAGCACAGAAAGCTCTGCCTTTCTCTTTTGCAGGCTGGCTAAGTCGTTTATGCTACTTCTCATTGTCTTCGTTGGTTAGGTGTATTATTCTGTTCATTATCGATGTCTCACTACTTTTACGTATACCATACTTGTATATCAGCAACAGTATTAAATAAATACCGGCAGAGATAAGAAAACCAAGTCCGTAATTATGCAGCCACTGCCCTATAAATAAGGAACATGCCACTACCAGCGACATTACGCATAGCAGGACGAGCAAAATACTTATAGCTGTGCTGGCAGAATAGGCTGTTATTTTGGCCATGCTTTCAATGGCTTCAAGGCGGGCCTGCTCGGTTCTCAGGTCAATGTATTCGGTAACCTGTTCTTTAAGAACTTTTAAAGGATTTTCGTTTGGGGTTTCCATAGGGTAGGTTTATTGACTAAAGTTATAAAATTAAACAGGATTAGAGGAAGATTACTATTTCCAATAGTCTTTCATCAATTCACCGATCCATGCAGGTTGTTTAACATCTCCCTGAGGAAGAAACTCTTTCACCACCGGCTTTATGTCTAATATAGGTGTGCCGTCGTCGGCATCCAGCATCTTAACTGTAATGGTTCTGCCCTCTCTTTTTACAAGTTCTACAATAGTTAATCCCAGGTGGTTGGGCCTGTCTTTTTTACGCTGGGCAAATATTCCCACCTTCGGCCATGCGGCATTCTCGCGCGGGTGTGCCGAGCCAATCATAGTTTTTTCTGCCTTGTTGAAATGATATATCACTTCAAGGTGCGAGAATGAATCAATAGCATCGAAACATTCGGCGGGTAGTTCGTCAACAAGGGTAATTTCTGAAACTACATTGCCCCAGAAGTCATCACTCATATCTGAACGACTATTCTTTACAAAAGCTATTGGTGATAACGAAATGGAAGGTTGCATAAGTTTAATTTTTAGTCGGGTACACAAACCCGGTTTCTTTTTCTTTCATTTTCAAGTGCTGTATACCAGTAATTCCAAATCTTCTTCAGTAATTCTTTTTTCAAAATGCAACCCGAGCTTTTCCAATAAGCGTATTGAACTTGTATTGTCTTGAAGGGTTGTGGCCACTACCGTGTGCATTTTCAATTCCTTAAGCACATGGTTTAATACTACTTTACTTGCTTCAAACGCATATCCTTTACCCATATATTGAGGAAGAAATGCAAATCCGATATCACTATGTTCCAGATAATCTCTTTTAATGAATGTTATAACCCCCAAATCAGTAAGCGAAGGCTTTAATTTTACCACCCAATAGGTAAGCCCTGCAGTATGCATTAGTTTTTCAATGTACTTTTTAGCATCGTCATGTGTTCTGATGTTCCTTTCTCCTATAAACTTAATCCACAAGGGTGTATTTACAAGCTCGAATATAAACGGGGTATCTTCGAGAGTTATTTTAGAAAGCAGGAGTCGTTCAGTTTCAAAAGTATCATTCATAATACCTAACCTTTACTAACTTTATTTGAACTTGACCAGTTGCGCTGTAAAAATATCATTTAAGCGTATTCCACCACTCTCGCCAATTAATGTAAGGTCGGCGGTAGTCCCATCGCCATAATGAGTAAGGTAAACTGTGCAGCGCGAATAACGACCTGAATTTTCGGCAGTGTATTTCAAATCGAAGCTTCCGGAAGGAATAATTTTATCCTCAGTAATAATATCATCATATTCCTTTCTTTGCACCTGTTTAAGGTCCGATGAACTTATTTCCAGGTTCCTCGGGTTATTGCCTTCTTTCGAAAGAATTATAAAGTCAATGGTGCTATCCTTAATATAAACAATTACAGAGTCTCCTTTTATAGGATAATTATATGTTCCGAAGTTGCCTTTGGTGTATTCAATATGGCCTACATAATCAGGTTTCATTGAATGATTCTGACCATTGGAAATTGAACTTATAAGGATTAAAAGTAAAACAGCTATTAAGCCTTTTTCTTTCATAAAAGAATGACGTATTAATAGTCGAATATAGAAATAAACCGTTAACACCGGGTGATTAAAGTAAATGCAGAAAACGTAACTTTGTGTAAATAAAGTGTTTGAATGAAACCACGATTACTGGTACTTGATGATTGGGAAGGGCGCGTAGCTGCTTCTGGCTGTTGGAGCAAGCTTAGCAATAGTGTAGATATAAAGTACATGCGCGAACCTATATCTTCCGCAAAGGAAACCGAAATAGCAGGTGTTGAATTTCTTATGGCAATACGCGAACGCACTGCATTAACAGAAGAAGTATTTGCTAAAATGCCGAACCTGAAATTAATTCTGCAAACAGGCGGTCATGCTTACCATATTGATGCACATGCCGCGCAAAAGAGAAAAATTACCATAGCGCTGGGACGTAAAATAAAAGCCCCGCTTGCTTCAATTCCTGAACTGACGTTTGCCATGATACTTGGCCTTCAGCATAAAGTGCCGCTGGCGTTAAAAGCTATGCGTAGTGCTGAATGGCCCTTAATTACAGGACGTAACTTATCGGGCCGCAGGTTGGGTATTTTAGGAAATGGCAGGCATGGTTCAAATGTTGCACGCATTGCAAAAACGGCTTTCAATATGGAAGTGGTTGCATGGGACAGGCCCGGAAGTAAAAACAATAACAGCGATGGTATACCAAGGGTGCATTTAGATGAACTGTTGCAAACCAGCGATGTGGTAAGTATTCACCTGAGGCTTTCACCCGAATCGACCGGGCTGATTAATGCTGGGACTCTGTTGAAAATGAAAAAGGATGCGATACTGATAAATACTTCGCGCGGCGCAATTATTGATGAGCCTGCACTGATTGATGCGCTTACTAAAGGAACTATAGCTGCTGCAGGGCTTGATGTATTTGCCCACGAACCATTGGCAAAAGATTCCCCCTTACGTTCATTGCTAAATATTATAATAACCCCACACATAGGGTGGACGGTAGAAGAGGTGTTTGAAGAATTTGCGCAAATAGCTTCAACCCAATTGTTTGAATTCATGAATGGCACACTTGCCCCTTCAGAATTACTTGAAGCGCATTTTTAATACCGGGGAAGAAGGATTTTACTCAATAACAAGTTTACCTGTCATGGTAACATTGTTTTCATTCACAATACGGTAAAAATAAATTCCTGTGCCGAGGTTACCTCTTTCAACTGTTACTTGTTTCCCTGAAAAAGGAACCTGCCTTACTTCTCTTCCTGTAATATCATAAAGGCTTAACATACCGGTTGAAACCTCGGTAGGGAGTAAAAATGTTGTATTAAGTGAAAAAGGATTAGGATATACTTTTGCTGTATTATTATCAGTAATTGATGCAATACCGCTGGGCGATTCACTAATTACAATATGCATAGTATTCCACAAATCTCCCCTGTCGGCAACACCATTATTGTTTACGGCATTTAATGCGGCCCAAATTGAAATGGTACCGGTTCCTGATGTGGGAGCGGTCCATATAACAGTATCAGCATAAACTGTTCCTGTTCCGCCCGTACCGCTTACAGGTGCAAGTTGTATTCCGTGTTCTACGGTACCTACATCAAAGTAAGTTGCAGGTGGGGCATAATGTGTATTAGGAGCAAAAGGTCCCGGGAAAGTACCGGCATCAAAGCCGGTGGCGGCAACAGGTGTCGTACCGGTTATAGCAGCTATCTGGAAACCATGTGTAGGAAGCGAATTGGTAGTAGTATTCACACCTGTAAGTACAATTTTATATGACATACCGGGCACATATTGGGTAGTTGCCTTACCGGCTGAGTCCAATACAAGGCTCAGGGTAATTCCGGGTGTGGCTGCTGAAGAATGACAGCTACCGCCTGAGTAACATCCGGCTGGATTAGTATTATCGGTTTCTGCACCGGTACATTCCCAGCCTGAGTATAAGGCAGGGCCTTCCTTGTAACCGCACAAAAATATGTACGCAGTCAGGGCGGTTCCGGCAATAGCTAATAAAGTAATTTTTTTCATAAACCAGGGTTGTTTAATTAGTTACTAAAGTAGAGAATATCCGATATCTCGGCTAAGTTGCACGTTAATTAGATGAATAAATTAATGAAATGGTTGGGTTATATAACCAGAAAGCCAATAAATGACAGGATATCAATAAGTTAAATGTAAAATAAAGAAGCCACAATTGTGGCTTCTTTATTTTGCGGAGAGAGAGGGATTCGAACCCCCGGAACCCGTGAAGGTTCAACGGTTTTCAAGACCGCCGCATTAAACCGCTCTGCCATCTCTCCCTAAAAAAGAGGGGACAAAGATATATTTATATCCTTGTCCCGCAATTTTTTAAGCTTATAAAATCTACCAGATAACCGCCCTGGTTGTGTCTGACCTATACATACCATCGCCTGGTTTCAGGTCAAAACCTCTGAATTCTTTATCTCTTTCATTGCTCTTCACGCTGAAAGCCTTATAGAATTCCTGCATATTCGATAAAGGCCCGTTAGCCCTGAAAATGGCGGGAGAGTGCGGGTTGGTTGTAATAAGTTGTCTTTGGTAATCAGGGCGGATGTTATCCCTCCATGCCTGCGCCCATGCAATAAAGAATCTCTGTTCAGGTGTAAAGCCATCAACAACACCTTCAGGATGTTGTTTCAGGGCAGTCTCCATAGCATGGTAAGCAATGGTAAGTCCACCTAAGTCAGCGGTATTTTCGCCAATAGTAAGGTGACCGTTTACGTGCATAGAATCAATTTCATAATTATCGAACTGGTGAATAAGCACCTGCAGTTTTCCATAATAGTGAGCTGAATCATCGTTGGTCCACCATTTATGCAGGTTGCCTTCAGCATCAAATTGTGCTCCCTGGTCATCGAAACCGTGAGTGAGCTCATGGCCTATTACAGCGCCCATAGCTCCATAGTTCATGGCATCATCCCTGTTAATATCGAAGAAAGGAGGTTGCATGATAGCTGCAGGGAATACAATCTCATTCATAGATGGGTTATAGTATGCGTTAACTGTCTGTGGCGACATTCCCCATTCAGTGCGGTCAACCGGTTTGCCCAGTTTATTAAGGTCGTAATTGAATTCAAACTGGTTTATGCGGAATGAATTCTGTACCCATGAATCGCGCTTGATTTCAAGAGCGGAATAATCTTTCCACTTGTCAGGATAGCAGAGTTTCAGCATTATTTTATCAAGTTTCTGGAAAGCATATTTCTTGGTTTCAGGGCTCATCCAGGTTACTGAATTAATGCGGTCCTTATAAGCGGCAATAATATTTGTAACCATTTCCTGAACCTTAGCTTTTGCCTCAGGACTGAAATATTGTTTAACATAAAGTTGTCCTAATAACTGGCCAAGCGCACGGCTGGTGCCTTGTACTGAACGCTTCCAGCGGGGTTGCATTTCAGTAACACCCTGTAATGTACGTTGCCAGAAGTCGAAGTTGATTTTAGTCAATGTATCGCCAAGCTTGGAAGCTTCACTTGAAAGAAGGTGGAAACGCAGGTATGTTTTCCAGTCGTCAAGAGAAAGTGATTTGGACATTTCGCTGATTTGTTTCACAAAATCGGGCTGGGCAACAATAACTGTATCAATTGCTTTCATGCCCCATACCTGCATGCAGGTGGCCCAATCTACGTTGGTAGACATATTAACAAGTGAAGCCAATGGCATTTTATTGTACTGGGCTTCTATGTTCCTTAATTCAACGCGAGACATAGATGATTTTGCCATTTCAGTTTCAATGTCGAGAATTTTGTGAGCATCTTTCTCAGCCATTTCAGATGATTCATTCATCTGCTCAAATAACCTGGTGGCATATTCCACAAACTTTTCGCGGATATGCTGCATCATTGGGTTATCATTCAAATAATATTCTTTAGCACCCAGTGTCATTCCGCCTTGTCCTACAACACATACTTCTTTGCTGCTGATTTTAGAATCCTGCTCAACACCAAATCCGAACATTACATCAGGGCCTATCATCATCAGGCGGGCTGCTTCTGTCCACAATCCTTTATTGTCTGATATTGCGTTAATCTTTGCAAATTCATCATTTAACGGAGTAATACCCAGTTTGTTAAGTTGAACAGAATCCATCATGCAGGCATACAGGTCGCCTACCTTCTGTTCAATACTGCCGGGTTGCGCCTGTTTATTAGCCGCTGCCTGTTCAAGTATTTTCCTCAGGCGCATGGTTACGCTGTCATTAACAACGTTAAAACTTCCCCATGCCGGTTCGCTGGCAGGTATTGGATTATTTTTCAGCCAGGTACCATTTACATAATGGTAAAAATCATCCTGTGGTTTTACAGTCGTATCGAAATTTGCTTTGTCAACTTCCCCTTTGTATTTCGCTGCATCATCGGTATGATTGCAGGAGGTGCTCAATAAAATTGAGCTTAATGCGAGGCAGAGGGTTGAACTGTAGAAGAATGCTTTTTTCATGATTGGAAGTATGAATTAAAGGGCGCAATTTAACAATTATATAATATACACGCTTATTAATATTAAGGCAAAGAAACCCCGTTTAAGGGTGGGGTTATGTGCAAAAAGGGCTGATTTACCGGTTACACCACGTAATCCATTTCGAAAACCGCCGCAATGTGCTTTTTCAGACGTTCTTTCACTTCATTTACATCCGGTTCGTATTTCAGCTCTTTGGCCATAGAAGTGACAGCTTTATCGGTTATTCCGCAGGGGATAATAAGGGAAAAATATTGCAGGTCGGGGTTTACATTTAAGGCAATACCATGCATAGTAACCCAATGGCTGGTACGTACACCCATGGCGCATATTTTACGTGCCTTAGCAGGATGGTCAGCATCAAGCCATACGCCGGTCATGCCTTTCAGGCGTTCACCTTTAATGCCGTATTCTGCCAGCATTAGTATAACGGCTTCTTCTAGCGCACGCATATAGCGATGAATGTCGGTGAAGAAATAATCGAGGTTAAAAATAGGATAAGCTATTACCTGCCCCGGGCCATGATAGGTAATATCTCCCCCACGGTTTATTTTATAATAAGCTATGTTTCGCTGCTGAAGTTGTTCTTGTTTAATCAGAAGGTTTTCTTCCGAACCGCTTTTGCCAAGTGTAAACACATGAGGGTGTTCGCAGAATACAAGATAATTACCCGTGAATTGTTTTTCCTCCTCGCTAAGGTTGCGGTTGGCAAGTTTTTTGTCTACTACCTCCCTGAAGAGGCTTTCCTGGTAATCCCAGGCTTCTTTATAGTCTATGTTACCAAGGTCTTTAAAGATTACCTTACGGTTCATTTGGCTAATAAATCTTTTTTTAGCTGGTCAATAACCTTCACTTCCATAGAATCTACATGCCTTTGTTCGGCCAGGTAGTATGATACCCAATCGCCAAAATGTATCCAGTAGAGTTTTTTCTCAAGTATATGGTTACCCTTCGAAGGTATTTCAATTATTATGTTGGCGTACTTTTCAAATATTTTTTTACAAAGCTCTATGCGCAATTCATTACGCGAATGTTCCTGCACATCTTTGAACATAAGCACTGCTATTTCAGGATATTCATGGCTCCAGCCAACCAGCTCATTGTGATTCATTTCGGGTATCACATGGTGCCAGCATAAAATTTTCGCATTCTCATTCAGTTGCTGCCTGAAACGGATGGCGACACCTTCATTAAGCGCGGTACTGTAAATAACGGGTGTGTGGGTTTTCAATACCTCAGCCATACGTTCAGCCGCTTTCATAAGGGTAGCCTGGTTTTCAACCAGCAGTTTTACCGCGGAACTGATATGCGTGGAATGTTCGGTAGCAATGCCATGAAACGCGAGGATATGGAAAAGCTGTGTAAGCGAATATCCTAAGCACGACCTTGGAGGCATTCCGCCCGGTATTACAATAGCATCGTAGCCTGCCTCTTTTGCCAGTTCCAGTAGCTTACCGCCCGATGTAACACAAACTATATGTGCCTTATGTTCCTGCGCAAACAAAAACGATTCAAGGGTTTCTTCGGTATTGCCTGAATAAGAGGAACAAATTACAAGCGTATTTTCACCAACGTAGGCAGGAAGTGTATAGGTCTTCATTATTTCAATGGGAACCTTTGCCTGGTGCAATATTGTTTCTTTAACAATGGTACCGCCAATGCCCGAGCCACCCAGTCCGCAAATAACAACATTGTGAATAGGTGAAGTCGCTCTTTTCAATTTCGATTTACCTGCAATTTCAACCGCTTCAGTCAGTTGGGCAGGAAAATTTTTAATCAGGTCGTTCATCATAGAACCTATAGAGTTTAAATACGTTTACAAATTTAAAAATTGCAGGCTACTCCCCTACATCAAATTTAATGCCCTGTGCCAGTGGCAACTGTGTACCGTAATTTATGGTATTGGTTTGCCTGCGCATATAGTTTTTCCATGCATCAGAGCCCGATTCGCGCCCTCCGCCGGTTTCTTTTTCACCGCCAAAGGCGCCGCCTATTTCAGCACCCGAAGTGCCGATATTTACATTGGCTATACCACAGTCTGAACCGGCATGCGAAAGGAATTTTTCAGCCTCACGCATATTGGTTGAGAATATAGATGATGACAATCCTTGTGGCACTCCATTCTGAAGAGCAATGGCTTCTTCAATAGTTTTATATTTAATAAGGTACAAAATAGGTGCGAAGGTCTCGTGTTGTACAATGGCATATTCATTTTTTACTTCGGCAATGGTAGGTACTACATAACAACCAGAACTGTATTCTTTGCCTTCAAGTACTTTTCCGCCGTAAACTATTTTACCACCCTCTTCCTTAATTTTCTGAATAGCGTCTATATAATTCTTCACCGCGTCTTTGTCAATAAGTGGGCCCATAAGCACACCTTCTTCAAGCGGGTTACCTATCTTAATTTGTTTGTATGCTTTTTCAAGCGAAGCCTTCATTGCATCGTAAATGCTTTCGTGTATAATAAGCCTGCGTGTGGTTGTGCAACGCTGTCCGGCAGTTCCCACTGCTCCGAACAATATTGCTGTAATGGCCATTTTCAAATCGGCATCGGGGGTTAATATTATGGCATTGTTGCCTCCAAGCTCAAGCAGTGAACGGCCTAAACGTTCTGCAACTGCCACGCCTACTTTCTTTCCCATACGGGTAGAACCGGTTGCTGAAATAAGTGGTATGCGTGTATCTTTCGAAAGCAGTTCGCCTATTTGCGCGCCGCCAATAACAAGGCAACTTACACCTTCGGGGACATTATTCTTTTTAAGCACAGGAGCTATAATATGCTGGCAAGCAACAGCAGTTAATGGAGTTTTTTCCGATGGCTTCCAGATGCATACATCACCACAAACCCAAGCCAATGCTGCGTTCCATGACCATACGGCAACGGGGAAGTTGAATGCACTAATAATACCAACTGGTCCTAATGGATGATATTGTTCATACATACGGTGCTGCGGCCTTTCCGAATGCATAGTTAAACCATAAAGCTGGCGAGATAATCCTACCGCAAAATCGCATATATCTATCATCTCCTGCACTTCGCCAAGCCCTTCCTGGTAGCTTTTTCCCATTTCATACGAAACAAGTTTACCCAGTGGTTCTTTATATTTTCTAAGTGCCTCACCAATCTGCCTAACTATCTCACCGCGCCTTGGTGCCGGCCACATTCTCCATTCAGGGAATGCTTTGCAGGCAGCCTGCATTACTTTTTCATAATCTTCTTTTGTCGCTTGTTTTACTTTTCCTATCAGCGAGCCATCGCATGGTGAATAGGATTCAAGTACCTCGCCCGAAGTGTTGAGCCTGTTCTCGCCGGTGCCCGCGCCCGACATAATGCCTGAAAGGCCGAGCTCATCCAGTACTTTTCCTATTCCGTGGTTATCTTTTACTTCTGCTGTTTTCATTTCGGTATATTTTGGGGGATTAATTTATTAATGTTCCGGCAAACCGTTCTATTTTCCTGGTTTCTTTTTCTTGTCGGCCTGCATTTTATCATTGTTGAGGCCCTGGATATAATTTTTGAGAATGGTGCGGGCAATAACAGTGAAATACTTGTCGCCTATCTCTTTAGGGTCATTTTCCCTATACGGGAAGTATGTGATTGCAACACCCTTGGAAACATAATGGCCCGTATTATCAATTATTGAGTAATGAACTGTTACCTGCCTGCGGTAGGTATCCTCCGATAAATTTTCGGTTGCGTTATCTACATTCTTTATGTCCAGTTCGTTAATGAAGACATAAGTATCGGTATTGTATATACCACTTAGTTGCGATAGCAGGTGCGGATTCTGAACCGTAGTATTCATAAAGCGTTTGGTATAATCTACCGGAACTGAAAGTTGTCCCTTATCTATATAATGGTCTTTCTGGTGTTTGGGGTCATATTCTGTGCTGCCACCGGCATCAATAGCTGTGCCGGGAACAGGTTCATAGCCGTAGGTAGTGCTGCTGTATATGTAACCCATAGTGGTATCGGAACTATGTTTGCCATCGAGTAATGTAACCGTTACACAGCTCATTCTCAATGCATTGTACATGGCAAGGTCGAGTTCTTTACGGAACTCATCGGTAATAGCTTTATAGCTCAGATTTGTTTTGGCATTCACGTCTTTGCCTATTTCCGACATGAACATTTTCGGCTCAAATGGAATAAGTAATATTTTATGCGGCATGGTGGTATCCATTTTACCATGCAGTAGCTTTATCATGGAAGAATCGGTGGTAGTGCCACTTCCTCTTGTATTTGATTGCTGGGCAAAACCGCTTAACGAAGCAAGAAGTAATGCTGTAAATGAAAGACTATGAAAAACCCTGATCATGTTTACTTATGAAAAAGCCTTCCTATATCAAGTCCGTTAGCATACAGAATGAGAGTAGCTAATATCAGCAAGCCGGCATACTGGGCGTATTCCATAAACTTCTCATTCGGTTTGCGCTTTGTTATCATTTCATATAACACAAATATTACATGGCCCCCATCAAGTGCCGGAATAGGCAGTATGTTCAGGAATGCCAGCATAATAGATAAAAAGCCTGTAAAGCCCCAGAAACTGGGCCAATCCCATACTTTGTGAAAGGCTTTTGTAAGGGTAATGAATCCGCCAATTTGCCTGTGGGCGCCCTTCAATACCATTAATACCTTTAGTTGTTTGGCGTAGTCCACCACTGTTTCTATACCCCTTTTAAACCCTGCGGGTATGCAGGTAAGTATGTTGTAAGAGGTTTTAACTGTTTCAGGCAGCTGAGAAACAAAGCCTAATGTGCCTTGTTTACTTATATGCGCCTGCAGTGTTTTTATATCGCCACCTGAATTAATCACAAGCGTTACATTTTTATCACTGTCTTTATGAAATAGGGCAACTACTTCCTGCTGGTACTGGACATGCGATGTATCTACCTGCAATATTCTGTCACCATGCTTAAGCCCTATTTTTTCGGCTTCCATGCCATGTTTTACCGAGTCGACAATTGGGTAAACAAGGGGTTGTATAAACCTGGTAGGGTTAGTAAGCAACAGGGAAAGATTATCTTCTGTAACCGGTATATTCATTTGCTGTCCGTTGCGCTCTATCTGTATAGAATGTGCAAGGTTCAGCAACAACTGAATGGGTATCTTATCAAAGTTCTCTACGTATTTTCCGTCAACCGACAGAATCTTGTCGCCGTTTTTAAGGCCCATCTGGGTTGCAATAGAATCGCAATAAATACCATTGGTTACATTCTTTGTCGGAAGATATTCAGTACCCCATGTAAGTAGTACGCAACTGTAAATTACAAAACCAAGTATAAGGTTGACAGTTACACCTGCCACCATTACAATAAGCCTTTGCCATGCCGGTTTCGAACGGAATTCCCAGGGTTGTGCAGGCTGTTTCATCTGCTCCTTGTCCATCGACTCATCTATCATACCCGCTATTTTCACATAGCCGCCTAAAGGCAGCCAGCCAATACCATATTCCGTTTCACCTTTCTTTATTTTAAAGAGAGAAAACCATGGATCGAAGAAGAGATAAAACTTCTCAACCTTTATTTTAAAAAGGCGTGCTGCCGTAAAATGTCCGGCCTCGTGAAGCAGTATTAATATAGAAAGACTAAGTAAAAACTGTGATATCTGAATAAGTACACCCATAAGCAATTATAAACTACAAAGTTACCTCAAATTTCCAATCTACATGTAATCAATATCCGGATGATAGTGAATACGCCTGGAAAGGCATTTACCCCAATTATTATGATTATAGACGAGCTTGGCGGTAAAATACCCTATGGCAGCCCCCATTAAAACGTCTGAGCACCAGTGCCAGTCGCCATTCATGCGCCCGTAAGCAGTTACCGTAGCAAGGCTATAGGCAAGGACGGGTATTATAACAGGATGGGGATAAATCAGGGCTATGCTGGTAGCCGTGGCAAAAGCTACTGTTGTATGCCCCGAAGGGAATGATACATATTGGGTGGTACCTATGCCTACTGGCCCATCCCATAAAAGGGGGTTAGGAGGGTTGGTTTGGTAGGGGCGATGGCGTTCAGCAAGAAACTTAATTATGGTCGTGGTTGCCCCGCTAATTACAATAGATTTAGCAGCTATCATGGCTAGTTTTTTGGGGTGGTCTTGTTTAAATATACACCCTATAATATAGGTTGAACCTACAATAATGGCTGGATAAAGTCCGCTGCCAAAAGGGTCGCCGAAATTGGTTTCTATAAAGTTGGTGGTGACGTTGCGGTTGCTTTGCATGAAAGATTGCAGGCTTTTATCGCCTCCGGCAAATATCAGTGCCGATTCTGTAACAGCTAATCCACCAAAGGTGGCCCACTGGTATCCTTTCCAATGGAAGGGCGCAATAACCTGGTCGCGGGCATCGAGTAAACCGGAATGGATATAATATTTATCTAATCTTACCAGTTCAACATTGTGGGCGCTATCTTGCTGGGCAGGAGAAGAAACAGAAACAATAAAGAGAAAGAGAGAAAAAGCAAAATGCTTCATTAAGCACGTATTTTCTTTTTGGCTAAAGAAGAAGCTTCTTTGCGTGTATCTATATCGGTATCAATATATTCCTGCAAGGTAGGTTTATCAATATAGTGTACCTGCTGCATACATTTCTCAACTATTGTTGGAATATCATTAAAGCCAATTCCACCATTTAAAAATGCACTGACAGCCACCTCATTAGCTGCGTTTAAAACGCATGGCATGTTACCACCTTTTCTCAGGGCCTCATAAGCCAATGAAATAGAAGGGAAGGTACTCATATCGGGTTTTTCAAATGTGAGTGAAGGATAGGAGGCAAAATCGAACCGCTTGAATGATGAAGGCATGCGTTGCGGATAGAATAACGCATACTGTATGGGCAGTTTCATATCTGGCAAACCCATCTGCGCTTTTAACGAGCCATCTTCAAACTGTACTAACGAATGTATAATAGATTGTGGGTGAATAATAACATCAATCTGTTCAGGCTTCAGGCTAAATAACCATGCAGCTTCAATAATCTCCAGCCCTTTATTCATCATTGTAGCCGAATCAATGGTAATTTTCTCACCCATTTTCCAGTTGGGGTGCTTAAGCGCATCGGCCTTAGTGACGGTGGATAAAAAAGTTTTGTCTTTTCCCCTGAACGGCCCGCCAGAAGCGGTAAGGTATATCTTCTCTATCTTATTATGGAATTCACCTGCAAGGCATTGAAATATGGCAGAATGCTCAGAATCAACAGGGTAAATGTTAACACCTTTTTCTTTGGCAAGGCTGGTAACCAAAGCCCCTGCTACTACCAGTGTCTCTTTATTGGCAAGGGCTACAGGTTTTCCTGCCTCAATAGCAGCTAATGTAGAACGTAAACCTGCAAAACCTACAATGGCAGCCAATACCATATCAACGGTTTCCATTTGCACCACCTGGCAAAGCGCATCGGCGCCGGCATATACTTTTATATCGTGCTTTTGAAGAGCATCTTTTACATAAGCGTATTTCTCTTCGCCAACTACTACTGCATTTGGTTCAAAAGCTATGGCTTGTTCTATTAATAAATCGGCATTGTTCTGGGCAGTAAGTACTTCTACCTGCAGACGGTCGGGGTTGGCCTGCACTATTTCAAGCGCCTGCTTACCTATGGAACCCGTGGAACCAAGTACCGCAATAGTTTTCTTAATTGGTTGTGCCATAACTAAGCCATAAAATTACACATTTATAAGCTATTCTATGATAGGCTAAAGGCATATATGCAGTTAAAACAGGCATTGAATAAAATATTTTATACTTTCGAACCTATAAATCAAAATCCAAATAAACTGTGAAAAAAATAATTACAGCAATAGCTATTACAGCGGCTTTTTCAGCATGCATGTCTCCGGGTAACAAAGTTGGGGTAGATAACAGGCCTGCAAAAAACCAGGAAATAATGCGTAAATTCTATGAAGAAGTAATGAATAAGCACAATACCTCTATGGTCGATTCGCTTGTTGCTTCCGACTATATAGAGCATTGTATTGACCCGGGATATACCCCTGACCGCAATGGATTGAGAAAAGGCTGGGAAGATTTCATTAAAGGATATCCAGACTTAAATTGCAAAATAAACTTTATGGTAGCGGATACCGATTGCGTAACCGTGCAATATACCATTACAGGAACCAATACCGGTTCTGTTATGGGCATGGCTGCTACAGGCAAAAAAATAAATGTTGATGGTGTAGATATTGTGCGTTTCAAAAACGGAAAGGCATTTGAACATTGGGGATATATGGATGAGATGAAAATGATGGCTCAACTTGGAATGTCTCCGGGAATGGGTGGAGATACTGCCAAAGCAAAAGCGCCCGATGGGGATAAGAAAATGTAGTAATAGATTAAAATAGAAAAGGCCCTGATTTATTCAGGGCTTTTTTGTTTTGTCTATTTTCGCAAAAGTTTATAGAGTAATTTAAATAAGAAGAAGCATGAAATTATTATCTAATAGATATGTAGAAATTGAAAAAAATACGTCCGACCATTTTAACTTAAAAACAAAAGGAATTGCAATCTGGGACTTTCTTGAAAGTGCAGGTGATGCGTTGAACGGTAATAATATGATTGTACTTTTTGGCGAATGGGGAAGCGGAAAATCGACCCTAATGAATTTTATTAAGAAAGAATTAGAGGTTGGCAAACAATACAAAACAATTTTTTTTACTGCGTGGGAACATGAAAAAGATGATAATCTAGCGCTCTCCTTGGTTGATGCAATTACCAGTGAATTAAAAAGAGGAAAAGCAGTAAAGGCATTTATTAAGGAATCAGCAGCTTTTTTTGTTAATATGTTTAGGGGATTAACAATAAAAACGCCAGACATATTAGGTATAGGGATTGAATATGATGTTGATAAGCAACAGGAAGCGCTGAATAAGTATTATGAGAAAGTAGAGAAGGAAGGTTCATTCTTTAAGAAAATCAAAGAGTTTAAAGAGTCATTCCAAAAAATGGAAGATGAAATTCTTGAAGAGAACCAAAGACTAATCGTATTCATAGATGATCTAGATAGATGTGAGCCAGAAAATATGCTCGCACTATTGAGTAGTATCAAACTTTTTTTCTCATTAGGCAAGAGAACCATTTTCTTTTTTGGTGTTGATAGAGATGCTGTTACGAGTGCTGTTAAAACAAAATACGGTAATGTAATAAAATCAGATGAATACCTTGAAAAAGTTTTCGATATTTCATTTGGGATGCCTCAAAGCAACAACTTGAAACCATTAATTGGTGAATATTTTTCAAAAGATATTGATAAGATAGAGGAGTTTTTGAAAGCTATTAACTTTAGAACCCCCCGCCATGTTAAAAAAGTTTTCAATAAATTAGAAATATTAAGAACTATGATTTCGGTTGGTACTCATAGGAATTGGAGCGGATTGGTGCCTAATATTTTTAATAATGAAACGGATAATTTTTTAGAAATTATCCTAACTCTATTCATTATTATCACATATGAATATTATCCTGAAACCTTTACAGAGTTGGAGGACTATGATAGTAAAGTAATAGAATATGCTAGAAAGAATCAAGAGTTGGGAAAACCAAATGCTGGAGACTTCACTGGGGCGCTAAGTCAAATTAAAGACGGAAATCAAGCCTTTTGCTTCAATTCCATCGGTGGATTGACTCTAACAGATATTGTTAAGCGAGCGGATGAGTCGAATAAGGCGCTTAATAACAGTAGTCCACAGCATAACTTCAGAAGTTTTATAAGATTCTTGAGCCTTTTTACTCCAAAGAATATACCAAGCCTTAATCCAAATATTAATGGTATAGATGAAAGTGAATTTACAAAGCAATTTGATACTGAAGAAAATAAATTACTGGTAAATTTTTGTAATTTTCTATACAAGAATAAGAAAGAAATATTGCAGTCAAAATCTACTTATATTTATACGAATTTCTTTCTAATGGCAAGAACAATTCTCTAATTCTTATTTTCACACTCACAAACCAAATCTAATGCCCACAACAATAAGCATCCTCTTCATCGATTCTGTTCACCCGCTTTTACAAAAAGAACTGGAAGCAGCAGGGCTTGTGTGCGATTTGCAATATGAGTGGGATAAAGCAATAATAGAAAAGGAATTGCCTAATTACATAGGTGTAGTTATCCGCAGCCGTATAAAACTTGATAAAGAAATAATAAGCAAAGGAACCAATCTTAAATTCATTGCCCGTGCCGGTGCCGGTATGGAGAATATTGATGTGCACTATGCACACAGCATGGGCATACATTGCCTGCATGCACCCGAAGGCAACCGCGATGCTGTTGGCGAACATGCTTTGGGTATGCTGTTGTGCCTGTTTAATAATATTTTAAGGGCCGATAATGAAGTAAGGCATGGCAAGTGGATACGCGAAGGAAACCGTGGAGTGGAGTTGCAAGGTAAGACCGTGGGTATAATTGGATATGGAAATATGGGCAGTGCTTTTGCACAGCGCCTGAAGGGCTTTGGAGTAAGTGTGCTGGCCTATGATAAATACAAAAAGGGCTTTTCTGATGAATATGCAAAAGAAGCAACATTGGAACAACTGTTTGAAAAAGCAGATGTGCTAAGTTTACATATTCCGCTGACGGAAGAAACGCATTACATGATAGATAAATCATTCCTTGAAAAATTCAGGAAGAATATTTATTTGATTAATACTGCCCGCGGCAAAGTGGTGAAGACGGATGACCTTGTACAGATGATGAAATCGGGTAAGGTAATTGGCGCATGCCTTGATGTACTGGAATATGAAAAGATTTCGTTTGAAGATATTGACCAAAGCAAATTACCCGAAGCTTTTCAATATTTAATAAAAAGCGACAGGGTGGTGTTTACACCGCACATTGCAGGCTGGACTCATGAATCGAATGAAAAGATTGCGGCTATACTGGCGGAGAAAATTTTGACAGTATTGGGCCTTAAGTAAAGGAGATTCCTCTCCGCCAGCCGGCGGATCGGAATGACAGTTATAGGAATTATTTATGTTGAATTGGAGCCAGTTCGACACTGCTCCAATTCATAATAGTACCCGACAGTTTTTTGTCATTCCGAACGAAGTGAGGAATCTAATGAGACATACATGTTCAGATGCCGTCAAATAAAAAAGGCTGACAATACTGTCAGCCTTTTCTGTATTACTTATAATTTATTATTGCAACACAATCTTCTTGTATACGGTCGATTGATTATCTGACAACTTGAGGAAGTAAACTCCCTTAGCTAAGTCAGAGAGATCGAGTTCTTTCGTGAATTGTCCGCCAATTCTTGAATATGATTGAGCATATACTTCCTGACCCAGTGTGTTAATCACTTTCAGCGACAGGCTCTGCGTATTCTGCGAAAGATTCATACTTACAGTTACCCTGCCATTGGAAGGATTAGGATATACCGAGCAATTGTTCAAATCAGATACTGTGGCGATACCGGTTGGTACAAATACAATATTACCCGAGTTCGATTTGGATGAATTGTAATTGATAGCCAGTGTACGCAACGGAGTACAGCTACCCGGGTTATCAATACCTATGTGATAGAGCGCTGTTTTGTTAGTAACCAGCGGGTGCAGGTCGGTATAGGTAAAAATGTTATTCGGGATAGAGTCAATCTTGGTATAGGTAAACGGAAGGGTGTCCCTGTATACATAATATGTATAGAATGTGAGGCCTTCGTAGTTATCCCAAATCAGGTTTATAACGTTACCCACACCTTCGTTCACAGTTAGGTGCATGGTTTTGTGGTCGGGGCTTAAAGGCGACTCGTTGCCGCAAGTATCTACCTGAGATATTTTATACCTCCAGCTGCGTACCATTGGGTTAGAGAGCGAGTCAACATAGGTAGCAGGGCTTGTATATGGTACTGAAGCTACCATGAAGTATACACCTGCTGTGGTGCTTTCTTTATAAACATTGTAATGGTCAATATTTGTGGCAACTGTTTTATCCCATATAACAAGGTTGTGGCTGCTGGCTGAGTCAACAGTAACCATACATATCGGAAGCACCGCAGGTACGGTTTCGGTGATAATAGTATCGGCCGAACCTACGCAACCAAGGTGGTCGGTAACAGTAACAAAGTAGTTACCGGCAGGCACATTCGATATTGATGTGGAAGTAAGCCCATCAGACCATGTATAAGTGTAAGGCGAAGCTCCACCCGTTGCTGTGGCAGTAACAGAACCACCACTTCCGCAACCTGCATTAGCCGTTACGTCAAGAGAAACGGTAGGGCCTGTTTTATCGCTTACAGCAACAGCTACAGAATCTATACAACCATTACCATCCGTTACAGTCGCTTCATAAACACCGGCCATAACCGATGTGTTATTTGAAGTAGTTGCACCATTGTTCCATGCGTATGTGAAAGGAGAAGTTCCGCCGCTTACTGCTACCGAAGCATCGCCATCGGAAACACCGCAGTCTGATTTAACTATAGATGATGTAAGTGTGAGTGCCGCAGGCTGTGTAATGTTAAAGCTCATTACGCTGGTGCAACTGTCGGCATCCATAACCACAAGCTGGTAGGGCCCGGCTTGCAGTGCGCCAATTGCTGAGGTGGTAGCTCCATTCGACCATAAGTAGGTGTAAGGAGAAACACCGCCTGAAACAGAAACTGATAGTGCGCCTGAAGTACTGCCGTAACATTTTACATTCGATTGCGAAGAGATAGAAATTTTAGGGCCGTTGGCATTGGTAACAATGCCAGGGGCAAAAGTAGAACAGCCGTTTACGTCGGTAACGGTAATAATATAGGTGGCTGCTTTCAGGTTGTAATCATTAGCAAGGGTATCACCATTGTTCCACATAAGCTTGTAAGGGGCGGTACCGCCGGTAACTGATACCGAAGCCGAACCTGTACCTACCGTGCCGCAATTGCTAGGGGTAGTGGTAACCGATAAAATAGGTGCCGTTGAAGCGCCAATACCAATAACAAGGGTTGAAGGGCACTTTGCAGAATCGGAAACGGTAACTACGTAAGTTCCTGCTCCAAGGCTGTCAACCGAAGAACTGGTAGACGCAGGGGTCGTACTCCATAAGTAAGTGTAAGGAGGAAGGCCATTGGATGCTATTACTGAAGCTGAACCATTCTTCAATCCGCATGAAGTGTTTGAAGTGACAGGTGTAATAACAACTTTTTTATTAACGGTTATCATTATTGAATCTTTATTGAAACAACCGTTAACATCAACTCCGGTAACAGTATATGTGCCTGAAGATGTTGGGTTGAAAGAAACGCCATTGTTTACACTGCCGCTCCATGCATATGAAACGCCGCCTCCGCCGAATAATGCTACTGAAGAACCCTCGCACAAGGTAGCGGAAGGGAATGCATTAGCTGTAATGATTGGCTTGGGCGAAACGGTAATGATTACCTGGCCGCTTCCGGTGCAGCCTGCTGCATCGGTGCCTGTAACTGTATATGTTCCCGAAGTAACCGGGGTAAAAGCAACGCCATTGGTAACACCACCGCTCCATACGTATGATGAACCACCGTTACCTGTAAGTGTAACTGAACCGCCCGCGCATACAGTTGAAGGTGAAGCAGTACCCGTTATAACAGGTAATGGAGCAACGGTGATAGGAATAGATGTAGTGCCTGAACAGCCATTAGCATCGGTTCCGGTGAGGTAGTAAACCTCGGAAGATGAAGGAGTGAAAGCAGTATTATTAACTACCCCTCCGCTCCAGTTATATGAAACAGCTCCTCCGCCCGAAAGGGTGAGGCTGGTTCCCTGGCATATTGTATCGGTAGCCGAGGTTGAGGTAATTGTAACTACCGGCAATGGATTCACGGTTATGGTTACGCTATCTTTTATTAAACATCCTATATCGTCAACACCGGTTACAGTATATGTACTTGTTCCCGGCGGGGTAAACCCTACCCCGTTATTAATACCACTGCTCCATGAATATGAGCTTACACCCTGGCCGAATAAAGTAACAGTATTACCCGAACAAACTGATGTTGACGGGAATGCTTTAACGGAAACCTTAGTACGGTCAACATCAACAGTAATGGTATCGGTAACAGAGCATCCACTCTGAGTAGCTGTAACAGTATATTTGGTGGTAACCAATGGCATTACCGTAATTGTATCGGTAGAATCGCCGGTGCTCCATAAAATACCGCTGGCAGGCACTGCCGGATGATGTAAAGGTTTAATACGGCTACCGCCACCTATCCATGCGCTTATTTGCGTAGGTGTACCGGGGCAGATACTGTCGGTTGGATAACCCAGATTAACATTAGGAAGATAATTGATATAAACATTGCCAACAGTGGAAGTTTCGTATCCGTTATTAATAACGCACATATACTGATAGCTATTTCCCTGTTGCGTGCCCACGTTAAATTTAAGTGTATCAGACGTAGCGCCGGAATAAACTGCGCCATTTTTAACGGTATCCCAGTTGGAATAATTGGAATCTACTAACCACTGATAGGTAACACCGGTTCCCGAAGTGACAATGCTAACATAGGTAGGTGCACCCGGGCAAACATTATCATTTGACTGCGGTTCTACCACAATATTGGGCCCTGTTACTTTTAATTCCCTAACCCTGTAATTATTCTCATCGGCAAAATAAATATTAGAAGAATCATCTATAGCTAATCCCAATGGAGTATATAATTCGGCATTTATTCCGGGTATATGGTCGCCATTATAGCCGTATGAATACTGGCCAAAGCCTGCAAGAAGAGTAATACTATCGTTACTGGCAAATACCTCCTCTATCATATTATTACTCTGATCGGCAAAGTAAACATTACCACTCGCATCAACGGCAATTCCCCAGGGGTTGTATAACTGGGCGTTTGTAGCCGGTATATTTGTTCCAATATAACCGGTATTACCATTACCTGCAATAGTTGAAATGGTCTGTGTTATTGCATTTACTTTACGTATACGTTGGTTAGATGCATCTGCTATATAAATATTGCCAGCTTTATCAACCGCTATGCAGGAGGGGGCATTCAATTCAGCAAGAGTAGCCGCAGCACCATCACCAGCAAACCCTGCTGTTCCATTACCTACAATAGTGTTTATGGTGCTTCCCGTTATTTCGCGAATACGGTTATTGGCATTATCAGCTATGTAAATATTACCTGATTTATCTACTGCAACCCCTGAAGGGTAGTTTAACTGGCAGCCTGATGCAGGAGCGCCATCGCCAAAGAAACCGGCAGTACCTGTTCCTGCAATGGTTGTTACTACGCCTCCCGGTGTAACCATACGTATGCGTTGGTTATTGGCATCGGCCACATAAAGGTTACCTGATGCAGTATCAATGGCTAAACCTTCAATGCCATTAAAAGAGGCTGCTGTTCCTAAGCCATCGGAATAGTTAGCGTTACCGCTTCCGGCAAGGGTTGTAATAATACCAGTTGACACAGTGACTTTACGAATTACGTCTACACCATAATCGGCTATATAAATGTTGCCTGCTTTGTCAACCACCACACTGTAAGGCGTTTCCACTTCTGAAGCTGTGGCAGCACTTCCGTCGCCGGAATAACCATAAGTACCGTTACCGGCATCGGTTAAAATAACCTGGGCTTTCAGCGTACTGCTTATGCTGAAACAAAAAATGGCAAGTAATGTAAGTCGGGAAATTCGGTAGAAGTTTTGCATGATTTACGGTTTTATTGTAAGATGATTATATACTTATTGGTTTGTAGATTTTAGTTATTGTAAAACAATTTTCTTGTATACATTACCCTGGTCAGAAGATATTTTCAGGAAATATACCCCTTTGGCAAGGTCAGATAAATTAAGTTCCCTGGTAAATTGCCCAGCAATTCTTGAATACGATTGTTCGTAAACTTCCTGTCCAAGTTCATTTATCACTTTCAGTGACAAGTTCTGTGTATTCTGAGAAAGTGTCATATTAACAGTAAACACACCTGAAGAAGGATTTGGGAAAACTGTACAATTGGTGAAGTCGCTTATTTCAGGTACTGATGTTAAGGTAATATTACCGGAGTTCGACTTGGATGAATTGTAGTTTATAGCAAGAGTACGCAGCGGAGTACAGCTGCCCGGGTTATCAATACCTATATGATAGAGAGAAGTCTTTTTGGTATTCATCGGATGTACATCGGTATAAGTATAAATAGTGTTTGGCACCGAGTCAAATAGAGTGTAGGTATCAGGCATAGTATCCCTGTAAATGTAATAGGTTGAGAAGGCAAGTCCTTCATAACCATCCCAGATAAGGTTAATGGTGTTTCCAACTCCTTTGTTTACAGTAACGTGCATGGTTTTATGGTCAGGGCTCTGTGGCGATTCATTGCCGCAAGTGTCAACCTGGGTTAATTTATATCTCCAGCTGCGTATCATCGGGTTTGAGAGAGTATCAATGAATGTGGCAGGGCTGGTGTAAGGTACTGAAGTCACCAAAAAGTATACACCTGCGGTAGTACTTTCCTTGTAAACATTATAATGGTCAATATTGGTTGCCGCTGTTTTATCCCATATAACCAGGTTGTGGACACTGGCAGTATCAACCGTAACCATACATAAAGGAAGTACAGGAGGAGTAATTTCAGAGATAGAAGTATCAGCAGTACCCAGGCAACCGTGTGCATCGGTAACCGTAACAAAGTAATCGCCCGCCGGAACATTTGATATGGAAGAAGCGGTAGCTCCGTTCGACCATTTATACGTGTAAGGCGTAGTGCCACCCGTAGCAGAAGCAGAAAGTAATCCTCCGCTGCCACAACCTGCATTTGATGAAATAGTGAGCGAAACTGAGGGGCCTGTTTTATTGCTGAGAGGTATTGTAAGTGAATCCTGGCATCCATTACCGTCGGTAACGGTAACAAAGTAAACCCCTGCCAGCACTGAAGAAATGGAAGAAGTAGTAGCTCCTGTATTCCATGAGTATAGGAAAGGCGAAGTGCCGCCGGCTGCTGATATTGAGGCGGAACCATCGGCTACACCGCAATCGGCTTTAATTGTTGAAGTGGTAGCAGTAAGAGAAATGGGTTGGGTAATAGTGAAACTTCTTACACTGGTGCAACTATCGGCATCCATAACCGTTAGCTGGTAAGGCCCTGCTGGCAGGTTAGTAATTGACGATACAGTGGCCCCGTTCGACCAAAGGTACTGGTAAGGAGGGGTGCCGCTTGATACAGTTACCGAAATAGAGCCTGTGGCATTTCCGTAACACATAACATTTTGCTGCGAAGTTATTGTAACCACCGGCCCGTTGGCATTGTTTACAATTGCCGGGGCGAAAGTAGAGCAACCGTTGGCATCGGTTACTGTAATAATATAGGTGGCAGCTCTAAGATTGTAATCATTTGAAAGTGTATCGCCGTTGTTCCATAAGTAGTGATAGGGTGTTGTTCCGCCGGTAACTACAACGCTGGCCGAACCGGTTCCCCTGGTACCGCAATTGCTGTTTGTTGTGGCAACTGTAAGAACAGGCGCGGAAGAACCGCCAATGCTTATAGCCTGTGTAGAGTTACAATGAGCCGAATCGGTTACGGTAACCACATATACTCCGGGTGCAAGGCTGTCGACAGACGAATTAGTTGAAATAGGGGTTGTGCTCCATAAATAAGTATAGGGAGGAATGCCACTTGAAACCGATACTGATGCAGTACCATTATTTTGTCCGCATAAAGTGCTTGCAGAGGTAGGTGCAATTATTATGGCGTTATCTACCACAACTCTGACAGAATCTGTAGCCGTACAGCCATTGGCATCAGTACCCGTTACTGTATAAGTGGTAGTTCCGGGAGGTACAAAAGCCACTCCATTGTTTGCGCCGCCACTCCATGAATAAGATACTCCGCCGCCGCCAAGCAATGTTACAGTTGAACCCTGGCAAACGCCGGCGCTGGGGAAGGCAATAGCTTTAACGGGTGGTTTAGGGTTCACGGTTACAGAAACAAGCGATGTATTGGTACAACCAAAAGCACTGGTTCCTGTAACAGTGTATGTAGTTGTACTTGCAGGAACAAAAGGCACGCCATTAGTAGCGCCTCCGCTCCATGTATATGAAACAGCTCCGCTGCCGGTCAACGTAAGTGAATCGCCTCCGCAAACAGTAGCCGGGCTGGCCATACCGGAAACCGGTGGTTGTGCCATTATTGTAACAGCCACGTTAGCCGTAGCGCTGCAACCATTAGCATCTGTACCTGTTAAAGAATAAACACCCGATGCTGTAGGTATGAACGGAACACCATTTGTAACGCCATTGCTCCAGGAATATGAAAGTGCTCCACCACCCGTAAGTGTAACAGAGTTGCCTGAGCAAATAGAATCTTTAGAAGCATTAGCGGTAACAGCAGGTATGGGGTTAACAACTACAGTTAATGTATCGGTATAGGAGCATCCATAAGTATCAGTACCACTCATAAAGTAAGTAGTAGTTTTACCAATAGGAAAGCCCACACCATTGGTGGTATAAGCATAAGTTGTAGTATCCATCCATTGGTAATTGCTGCCACCCTTACCATACAAGGTAACTGTTGTGCCTTGGCAAACGGGTGAGGCAGGGAGAACATTGGCTTCAAGTGTGTGCGTGTGAACATACACAGTAACAGTAGTATCAATGGTACAAGCCCCGTTGTTAACCATAAGCGTATAAGTTGTAGTTACACTTGGGTTCACATATATAGTAGTACTATAACCGGTACTTGTATCACCTGGGCTTGCACTCCATGAATAGAAATCTTCATCGTAGGGAATACCTTTTCCATGCCTGGGTTTAATTAAACCAATGCTCATATCTGCAAAACCAATATCCGCACTACTGTTCGAGCAAATGCTATTACCCCGTAAATACTTTCCAATATATCTGAGAGAAGGAGCTGGAACAAGATTATCCTGTACCAGTATCGAGTTAACATACCCTCCATTTATTGAGCATTGAAATGCAAGCGTAGAGGTTTCTATGCTGCTAATTAACAGTGAATCGGCATTAGCGCCTGAAAATTCAGCACCATTGGTTACAGGCACTAAATTACTTCCGCTTCCTGTGGAATCAACATACCATTGGTAGGTAACACCGCTGCCCGAAACACCAATACCTATTTTATTCCCCAAACCAGGGCATGTATAAATTGTGGCAGGAGGCTGGCTTGTAATAGAAGGCCCGCTAAAGGATATTTCACGCATTTTATAATCATTGGCGTCGCTGAAAATAATATCTCCTGATTTATCAAATCCAATACCAAAAGGGCCATTGAGCGAGGCCGTGTTTGCCATTACATGGTTCCCAAAATATCCCTGTGAACCTGTTCCTGTAATAGTTATAGCTGAGTCTGTTGAAACAAATATTTCACGCACCATGTTATTGCTCATGTCTGAAACATAAACATTGCCTACGGAGTCTAATGCCAGGTTTGTAGGTGACTGAAATATAGAAGCAAAACCATTCTGAAACCCGTTTGTGCCATTACCGCCTATGGTAGTTATTATTGATGTAACTCCATCAATTCTTCGTATACGGCTGTTGGCCTGGTCGGCTATAAAAATGTTATTGTTTTTATCAATAGCAATACCTGTCGGTGATATAAATTGAGCAGTATCAGCCTTCCCGCCATCACCGTAGTAGTTCTGTACACCCGTACCTGCAATGGTAGTAATAACATTAGTTGTTTTATCAATCTTCCGCACGGTAGCGGTATTAGCGTCTACAAAATATAAGTTACCTGCAGTATCGAAGGCTAACTGGTAGGGCTGGTAAACTTCAGCAGCTGTGGCTGGTCCGCCATCTCCTGTATATCCTTGTGAACCATTCCCTGCATAGGTGGTTATATTACCTGTAATTGCATCAACCCTTCGTATGCGGGCATTACCCAAGTCAGATATGTATACATTGCCCGCTTTATCCACAGCTACAGCAACCGGACTATTAAGTCCTGCTGCAGTGGCTGGCCCGCCATCTCCGCCATAAGAACCTGAACCGCCACTGTAAACCCCTGCGATAGTAGTAATTAAGCCTGTCGATTTGGTATATTTCCGAACAAGGCTGTTACCGTATTCGGCATAATAAATATTGCCTGCTGTGTCGATCCACATTCCCTCGGCCGTACCTATATAGGCTGTATCAGCATTAATGTTGTTACCATTGTAACCGAAATTACCATTACCGGCTACATCAAAAATTACTTGTGCCTTTGTTGTATTTAATGCGAAGAAAAAAAGCGCAATAAATGTAAGTCGGATAAAACTGTAAAATTGCTGCATGAGGTATAATTGATATATGTCGAACCGCAAATCTATAAAAAAAGATACTAAAACGTAATAGGTGGAGCTTTGGTGCCGATTTTTTATGATTAAGATAATATAGATTTCAGGATTTTTTAACGCAGATTGGAGCGTTTTCTACTGATAATCTTTGACTTGGGGCAGAGTGTCGGGTGAATTTGTATATTTTATTATATTTGAATGAATGAAAATTTCACAGTATGGCAATACATGAATACTTAAATAAACAGGCGCCCGAACGCAAACAATTGCTCTCGGACATCCATAAAATTATTTCAGAAACCAACCCGAAAGCAAATGCAAAGATTGGTAAGATGATGGGTAAGGAAATGATATTATATGAAGTTGAAGGGGCTTTTACTTATGCATTATCGAGTATGAGGGGTTATATGAGCCTGCACAACATGATTATGTATGGCCATGCGCCTGTATATTCTAAATATTCTAAAATACTAAACAAGGCCAAGTTTCAGAAAGGCTGTGTAAATTTTAAAAACGCAGAAGAAATGCCGTTGGATACCTTAAAAGAATTTATGTCGGAATGTGAAAAGGCTTCACCTAAGTATCTGGAAATGTATAAAGCCAGGATGAGTAAGCTGAAAAAATAGAAAGCCTATTTCAGTTTTCCCGATATTTTTTTGAACTGTTCTTTTATTAATCCCGTTCCGGGATTATCGATACTACCAATATGTATATGCTTAATTTGAGAAGGCTTTTTGAATTTGCCCTGCTTTATATCAAGCCCAATCTTTTTATACGCGTCTCTGAATGACATTCCTTTTTTTACCAGTTCATTTACAGCATCTACGCTAAACAAGTAAGCATATTTAGTATCGTTCAGAATATCTTTATTCACTTTCATTTGTGGCAGTGCAAAAGCAATTATCTGCAGGCAATCTTTTAGCTGCTCAATAGCAGGGAATAAAACTTCTTTAGTCAGTTGCATATCCCTGTGGTAGCCACTGGGCAGGTTATTGGTAAGAAGTGTGAGTTGGTTAGGTATGCCTTGAATAATATTGCATTTCCCTCTCACCAGTTCAAATACATCGGGATTTTTTTTGTGGGGCATAATGCTGCTGCCCGTAGTCAGTTCTTCAGGAAAAGAAATGAACCCGAAGTTTTGCGACATATAAAGGCAAACATCATAACCGAATTTGGAAAGTGTATTTGCTATTGATGCTATTGCCACTGCCACAGCCTTTTCCGATTTCCCTCTTGTCATTTGTGCGTAAACAGAAGTTACGTTCAGGGTTTCAAAACCGATTAACTCTGTAGTATAGGCCCTGTCGATAGGGAAGGAAGAACCATATCCCGCAGCGCTGCCCAGTGGATTTTTATTGCAGATGTTGTAAGCGGCAATCAATAGCTCCATGTCATCGCTAAGGCTTTCAGCATAAGCGCCAAGCCATAATCCGAAAGATGACGGCATGGCAATTTGCAAATGGGTGTAACCGGGTAATAACACAGTTGCGTGTTGTTCGCTCAGTTTAATAAACACATTGAACAATTCTTCAACCTGCTTGCTTATGGATTCCAGTTCACTTTTCAAATAAAGCTTAAGTGCAGTAAGCACCTGGTCGTTTCTTGATCTGCCAATATGTATTTTCTTTCCTGCTTCTCCTGCTGTTTTTGTAAGCTGTAACTCTATTTGCGAATGCACATCCTCAACGCCATCCTCAATCTTAAATTTTCCGGAATGTATTTGTTTTTCAATAGCATCAAAACCCGATAAAAGCTTTTTCAAATCATCTTTACTAAGAAGCTTTACTTTCTCCAGCATCCTGGCATGCGCCTTTGATGCAACCACATCATGTTCTGCAAGCAGTAAATCAAATTCTTTGTCTTTGCCAACGGTAAATTTTTCAACCAACTTGTTTACCTCAACATCTTTCTGCCATAATTTCTTACTCATGCGTTCAGTTTGTTAAGCATATTTATATAAATGTCAATGCCTTTTTCTATTTCTCCTATGTAAATAAATTCATCTGCAATATGCGAGCGTGCAGAATCGCCCGGGCCAATTTTTAAACTTGGAAAAGGCATCAATGCCCTGTCGGATATAGTAGGGGAGCCATATACTTTTAATCCCAATTCTTTTCCTGCTGTTACGATAGGGTGAGCTTCGTCAATGAATGAAGGTTGTAGTCTTAATGACCTTGCCTTCACTTCACACTCCACATGTTGTTTTATTATTTCCAGCGCTTCTTCGTTTTTGTAGTATTCGTTCACTCTAACATCAACAGTAAACTCACAAGTATCAGGCACTACATTATGTTGTGTGCCGGAGTGCATTACTGTTACATTCATTTTTACCGGCCCGAGCAACGGGGATACTTTCGGGAATTGAAAGGTGCTAAACCAGTCAATATCCTTTATTGCTTTATAAATGGCATTAACACCTTCTTCCCTTGCTGCATGCCCCGATTTTCCTTTTGCCGTGCAGTCAAGAACCATCAAACCCTTTTCAGCAATAGCCAATTGCATTTGTGTGGGTTCGCCTACCAAGGCAAAATCTATTTTGCCTAATTGAGGTAATAATGATTCAATACCATTTTTGCCCGATATCTCCTCTTCAGCTGTTGCCGCAAAAATTAAATTGTATTTAAATGACTTATCATAAAAATGTAGAAATGTTGCAAGCAAGCTCACTAATGCTCCTCCTGCATCATTACTGCCCAGGCCATAGAGTTTGCCATCTTCAATAATCGGAGCAAACGGGTCTTTGGTATAACCTTTATTAGGTTTTACTGTATCGTGGTGTGAGTTGAGGAGAATAGTTGGTTTCGCTGCATCAAACATTTTATTCTTTGCCCAGACATTATTCAAATGCCTGTTTACGGTTGCGCCTTTTCTTCTCAGAAAAGTTTCAATAATGGCAGCGGTTTTATCCTCTTCCTTACTTAAAGAAGGAGTAGCAATAAGCTGTTGCAATAATTCTATGGCTTCGGTATGTTTCACTTCAGGCTTAATAATGTTCCGGTTTCATGTGCAGGTGATGTAAGCTTTTCAATATGCAGTGCATTGCCAATAATTACCTTATCTACTCCCCTGTTTAATGCATTCCATGCATTATCCAGTTTCGGTATCATGCCTTTTGAAATAATCCCTTGTTCTTTCAACCCTGCATATTTCTGGGGCTCAATGTGCGCAATTACTGAGGTATCATCTGTCGGATTTTGTAATACTCCATCTTTTTCAAAACAATAAACCAGTTTCACTGAATAGAGTCCGCTTAATGCCTGTGCAATGGAGGATGCAATAGTATCTGCATTGGTATTTAGTAATTGCCCCGATGCATCAGATGTAATAGGCGCCACAACAGGACAAATACTTTTCTCGAGTAAAAGATTCCATGTTTCTGCGGGAATTGTATCGACTAATACATCGCCAACAAAACCATAATCTATATTTCCTATTTCTCTTTTCCTGGCGGGAATTAATTTCATATCTCCACCGCATACCCCAATAGATGAAGTTCCCAGTGCATTCAGTTTTGCAACGATAGTTTTATTTATGCCGCTGTAAACCATTACCACAATTTCCAGTGTGGCAGCATCGGTAATTCTTTTTCCGTCTACCATTTTAGCTTCCATACCCAATTTGCCCGATAGTTCTGTAGCCAGTTTTCCTCCTCCATGTACTAACATCTTGGGCGATTTCAGCTCATTGAATTTTTTAAGGAATAACTGTAAAGCCTCCTTGTTATCAATAACGTTTCCTCCAACCTTTACTATCAGCAATTCTTTCATAAGCTATTAGCTAGTAGCTGTTGGCCATTAGCTTTTATCGGTGCAGTTTCCAAAATCTGTTTCATTACAACCGCAGCGGCATATAGCCTGTTTTCTGCCTGAAGTGGAATAAGGCTTCGTTTGCCATCTAGCAGTTCATCTGGCAGCTCAACATTTCTCCTAACCGGTAGGCAATGCATAATATAGGCATCATTAGTCACTTTCATTTTCTGCTCGCTTAGCAACCAATCTTTTTCTACTGCAGGGGTTTGCCCATAAGGCTCGTAAGCAGACCAATTCTTGACATACACAAAATCCGCACCCTTTAAAACTTTTTCCTGTTCGTGCTCTATGGTTGCACCTTTAGTAAATTCCGGCGCAAGCTCATATCCTTTAGGGTGAGTAATTACAAAATCAACATCCAACTTCTGCATCCACTCGCTAAATGAGTTAGCCACAGCCTGCGGAAGTGCCTTTACATGCGGCGCCCAGGTCAAAACTACTTTCGGTTTTGTCTTTTTCCGCCATGTTTCATTTATGCTTACGCAATCGGCTAGACTCTGCAACGGGTGCAGGGTTGCAGACTCCAAGCTTACCACCGGAACAGTTGAATATTTAATCAGTTGTTTAATTGCGTGCTCACTATAATCTGCTTCCCTGTTGGTAAGGGTAGGAAAGCAACGAATACCAATAATATCGCAATATGTGCTGAGCACCATGGCAGCGTCTTTTATATGCTCTGTTTTGTTGGTGTTCATTACTGCTCCATCAGTCCATTCCAGGGCCCAGCCTTCTTTGTCCATATTCATTACCATGGCATTCATACCAAGCAGCTGTGCCGCTTTTTGTGAACTTAACCTTGTACGCAAACTAGGATTAAGAAATATAAGCCCAAGGGTTTTATTCTTACCCAAGTGAGAATGCCCCCAAGGGTCTTTCTTGAGTTGAATGGCTTCCTTTATTAGGCCATTCAAATCTTTAACGTCGTGGACAGATGTGAAATGTTTCATTTAATTAATAATTAGAAATTAGGAATTACGAATTTCCGGCACTTCATTTTTAATCTTTAATTCGTAATTTTTAATTGTATTTATGAACCCTTCTAAGAAGAAATCTGCTTCTGTCTGGGTTATATTTAATGGTGGCAATAACCTGATAGTATTTTTATTTGATGCTGAGCCGGTGAAAATGCCGTGCTTAAATACTAAATCATTTCTTACCTGAGCACAGGGGAAATGTAATTCCACTCCAATCATTAATCCTATTCCCCTCACTTCTTTAATGCCTTCTATTTTCTTTAATTTCTCAATCAAATAATTCCCAAGCTTCTGGCTATTAGCCATTAGCTGTTCGCCCTTAATCACATCCAATACTGCAATAGCAGCAGCGCAGGCAAGATAGTTGCCGCCAAATGTTGTACCCAGCATACCATGTTTAGGTTTTATAGTTGGAGCTATAATTACACCCGCAACTGGGAACCCATTACCCATACCTTTAGCGGTGGTTATTATGTCTGGCTTCACATTCGTATGTTGGTGTGCAAAAAAATTTCCACTTCTGCCATAACCTGATTGCACTTCATCTAAAATCATCACAGCGCCTGTTTCATCGCATTTTTGCCTGATGAGTTTCAGGAAATCTGCTGTAGGTGTATGTATGCCTGCAACACCTTGTATGCCTTCTATAATAACAGCGCATACATCTTTGCTCATAGCTTTGGTAAAAGCATCTGCATCATTTAAAGGAAGAAACTGCACATCGTGAATATTCACTGGGGCTTGTATAGTAACGTCATTTGTCGCAGCAACAGCCAGGGATGTTCTTCCGTGAAAACTTTTTTCAAATGCAATAACTTTCTTTCTTCCGTTATGGAACGATGCAAGCTTTAATGCGTTCTCATTCGCTTCAGCACCCGAGTTGCAAAGGAAAAGAGCATAATCAGTATATCCGCTTAATTCACCAAGCTTCTGGGCAAGTTCTTCCTGTTGTTTTATTTTAACAGAATTGGAATAGAAGGCAATTTTCTCCAATTGCTCCTCTAGCAGTTGCACATAATGCGGGTGGGTGTGCCCAATTGATATTACGGCGTGCCCCCCATAAAAATCAAGATACTTTTTCCCTGTTTTATCCCATAGCCAGCAACCTTGTGCTTTTACGGGCTCAATATCAAGTAGGGGATATACGTCGAATGTTTTCATGGTTAAAATGCTACGGGTTTAAGTTTTAATCCGGTTGTTTCAGGTAAGTCAAACATCAGGTTCATATTCTGTACTGCTTGTCCGGCCGCGCCTTTCAATAAGTTATCTATAGCGCTGACAATTATAAGCCTGCCATCAGATTCTTTAATTTGCAGGAAACAGTTATTGGTATTTACTACCTGTTTTACATCTACATCAAAAGGAGCGATTTGAACAAAAGGGTGTTCTTTATAATACGTAGAATAGATTTCCACAGCCTGCTTTTCTGAAAATTCAGATTCAAGATAAATTGTTGCGAGTATACCTCTTGTAAATGCGCCTCTGTAGGGTACAAAGTTTATACCGGGCACAATGTTAGGTTGCAGTTGGTGAATGGTTTGTTCAATTTCTTTCTGATGCTGATGTTCAAATATCTTGTAAGGGCCAATGTTGCCGCTCCTCCATGAAAAGTGTGTTGTATCGCTCAATGATTGCCCTGCACCTGTAGAGCCTGTGGTAGCTGAAATATGTAAATCGGAGAAAATCTTTTTATGAGCGGCAAGCGGCAATATTCCCAATTGTATGCAAGTAGCAAAGCAACCGGGGTTAGCTATGTTATTAGCTTCTTTTATCTGTTTCCTATTTAATTCCGGTAGGCCGTAGATAAACTTTCTTTTCTCATGAGTTGAATTAGCAGTATGCCTGAAATCCTGGCTAAGGTCGATAATCTTAGTATAAGCTTTTAGCTGGTGGCTATTAGCTATTAGCCATGCTTGTGCTTCACCATGGCCGAGGCAAAGAAAAAGCACATCAGCACCGCCTTTTAGTTTATCCGTAAATTTTAAATTAGTCATGCCTAAGCAATCGTGGTGAACAGAAACTACAGGCTTGCCTGCCTGGCTTTTACTGTGCACGAAAAGTATTTCTGCATTTGGATGCAATAGCAATAACCTGAGCGTTTCTCCACCCGTATAGCCTGCTCCGCCTATTATGCCGACCTTAATCTTAGTTTCCATGATTGCCTTCAATCTCAATATTGTTCACTTGATAATAAATGGCAGCCTGGTTACCGAAAATCTTCGTAAATCCTTTTACATCTTCACCTGTCCATGCATTATTCATCTCACCATAGCTGCCATATTTCGCCGACATAAGGTCGTGTGCCGATTCAATTCCTTCTATCATAAACCGGTAAGGCGATAACTCAATATGCGCCTTACCATTTACAAATTGCTGTGTGCTTTGCAGGAAAGCTTCAATATCCCTCATGGCCGGGTCGAGGAACTGCCCTTCGTGCAGCCAGTTACCATACCAGGCCGATAAATTGTCTTTCCAGTAAATCTGCCATTTGGTAAGCACGTGCTTCTCCAATGCGTGGTGCGCTTTAATAATAAGCACAGGCGCGGCGGCTTCAAATCCTACCCTGCCTTTAATTCCTATAATTGTATCGCCCACATGTATGTCTCTGCCAATACCAAAGGGTGCGGCTATCTCGGTCAGTTTCTGAATGGCATCAACAGGGTGCTTAAATGTTTTATCATTTATTCCTTTCAATTCACCTTTCTTGAAGACAAGGGTAATGTGATCATTTCTAGTAGCCGTTACTTTGGTGGGCCATGCATCTTCCGGTAATGGCAAATGAGAAGTAAGTGTTTCTTTTCCGCCTACCGATGTGCCCCATAAGCCTTTGTTTATACTATACTTGGCTTTTTCAAAATCCATTTTTATACCATGCTTTTTCAAAAAGTTTATTTCAGTTTCCCTCGATAATTTCATATCCCTGATTGGGGTAATGATTTGCACACCGGGTAACAGAATATTAAAAATCATATCGAACCTCACCTGGTCGTTACCCGCACCTGTGCTGCCGTGGGCTACATAGGTCGCGCCAATTTCTTTGGCATATTCAGCCGTTGCCACTGCCTGGCTAACCCTTTCAGCGCTTACCGAAAGCGGGTAGGTGTTATTCTTCAACACATTGCCGAAGATGAGATACTTCAATATTTTTTCGTAGTAGTCTTTGGTGACATCAACGCATTTGAATGATTTTACACCCAATGCCTTCGCATGTTTTTCAAGCCTCTTTACATCTTCAGGATTAAAACCTCCCGTATTGATAGTGAGCGCATGCACTTCCATGCCTTTTTCTTTCAGGTGGATGGCACAGAAAGAGGTATCTAACCCTCCGCTGAATGCAAGAACTACTTTATTATTTTTCATGGACATTATGCTTTTTTAAGTTTTAAAAAATCGAGAAATACCGATTGCTTTATCCTGTTCAGCCGTTCAATTATACCTGCTTTCTTACCAAAAGCAAATCCGGGTTTCTTCTCTTCCTGTTGTTTTTTTTCTGCAGGGTCGTAGAGCATGGCGGTGCACATACAGTTCTTCCTGTCTTTGCTCATCAGTATTTCAAAGTTAACGCAGCTCTTGCACCCTTTCCAGAATTCATCGTCCTGTGTAAGCTCAGAGTAGGTAACAGGTTCGTAACCAAGCTCTGAGTTTATCTTCATTACTGCCAAACCTGTGGTAAGGCCAAAGATTTTTGCTTCGGGGTATTTTTGCCTCGACAGGTCGAATATCTTTTTCTTGATAAGCCTTGCCAACCCGCTTTTTCTGAAATCGGGCGCGACAATCAGGCCCGAGTTGGCAACATATTTTCCGTGTTCCCACGACTCAATATAGCAGAATCCTGCCCATTTACCTTCTTTGGTAAGAGCTACCACGGCCTTGCCTTCCAGCATTTTCTGCTTCACATAATCGGGCGAACGCTTGGCAATACCAGTACCACGTGCCCTGGCCGATGCCTCCATTTCGGAGCATATTGTTTCTGCAAAATGCACATGTTGCAAACCGGCAACCTCAACAATAAATAATTCTGACATAAACGAAAAAATAAAAAGACTCAAATAAATTTTATTCGGAAATATATAATCCGCCTCTGGCGGCTTCGGAAGGTAGGGGCCTTATATTGCTAAAGCCCTATCAACGTCGGATATAAAAAACCGGTCGGCAGGCGAGCATAGGCCACCAATTCTCGTTCAATGCAGCATTCACCCAAGAGGGCTTATATGCACCACAAGCGTTCAGGATAATTTGAAAGAAGTTTACCTTCATTCTCCGGTTTTTGTGTTAAGATTTTACCTGATACAATTTTTAATCGAATACAAAGATTGGAAAAAATAAAATACCAGATACCAAAAATTTTCATGGGGAGATAATCCAACTCCTTTGTTCCCTCCTAATACTTAATACCCATATCTTAATACTCTGTATTTAAAAACCTTACTTTTGTCCTACATGAGCGTATTCAAAAAAGGAGATAAAAAAGTTGCCAATGCCTGGGCCATATACGACTGGGCCAACTCGGTGTATCACCTGGTTATTACCTCTACGCTTTTTCCTATTTATTATAATGCCGTTACCCATACAGGAGATTCTGACTTAGTAACCTTTTGGGGAAGAAAGATGCCGGCGCTGGCATTATATAACTATGCGCTTTCATTTGCCTTTCTGGTTATTGCCGTATTGGCTCCCTTGCTCTCGGGTATTGCCGACTATACCGGTAACAAGAAAAGGTTTATGCGCTTTTTCTGTTATACTGGCGCGGTATCGTGCAGCTTACTTTATTTTTTCGATTCATCAAATCTCTGGCTTGGTATTACATTGGTAGTAACTGCGTGTATTTCGTATGCGGGTAGTATTGTGTTTTATAATGCCTACCTGCCTGAAATAGTTGAACCCGAGGACCAGAACAAGTTAAGCGCAAAAGGATTTTCATTAGGATACATAGGTAGTTCCATACTGCTTATCATTAATCTTATAATGGTGCAAAAGCCTCAGTGGTTTGGCTTTACGGGTGCCGATGCGGTAGGTAATGCTACAAGGTGGTCGTTTGTAACCGTTGGTTTGTGGTGGTTCGGTTTTGCGCAAATTACATTCCATTATTTGCCCGTTAACCCGTTTGGAGAGAAAGGCCATCAAGCAAAGATAAATGTGTGGAAAGGGTACCAGGAGCTGGTAAAAGTGTGGAATTTGCTTAAAGGAACAAAACGCCTCAGAAGATTCTTAATAGCTTTCTTTGTATATAATACCGGTGTGCGTACCATTATGCTCGTGGCTAACCAATTTGGAACCGACGAGCTTCACCTGGGCGCTGATACATTGATACCTGTAATACTTATTATACAGTTTGTGGCAGTGGGAGGAGCATTTCTGTTCTCGCTTGTGGCAAAGAAAAGGGGAGATGTATTTATGCTGAAGATAGCCACATTCGTTTGGGTTGGAATTTGCGTAGGTGCCTACTTTACGTACACAGCGAAAGAGTTTTTTGCCCTTGCCTTTTTTGTGGGATTAGTGATGGGTGGCATACAAGCGCTCTCTCGCTCAACCTATTCTAAAATGTTGCCCGAAACACAGGACCACGCTTCTTTCTTTAGCTTTTACGATGTATGCGAAAACGTGGGTAGCGTTATAGGTTTGTTCCTCTATGGCTGGGTGTTCGACCTTACCCACAACATGCGTATCTCCATCGCATTCCTGCTTGCACTATTTGTATTCGGGTTTATTTTACTGAACAGGATTCCTAAAGCCTCTCCAAACCTTTCCAAAGCTGAGGCCTAAAAATTCTCTTAATGAGAAGACGAAGTGGGGCTCCCAAACCCATTCTCCTGCCAAACATAGCTTTTCTTGCTTAAGCTGAACAGCGCCATTTTTCCATTTATCTCTACTTCAACCATATTGCCTAAAGCCTGCAAAGTATTCATCTGGCAAGGGATAATGGCTGTTCCTGTTTTGTCTATTAGGCCTGAGTGTTGCGATTGTGTAACCTGCGAAATACCATTTACAAAATCGGTTGCAACATCGTATTGATTATCAATTACCGATTTGCCTTTCATATCAATAAAGCCTGATTGCCCTTTAACTGTAACTCGAGCAAGGCTGTCGCTAAAGCTGGCTGCATAATCGTATTTGTTATGTATTACCATCGTTCCTTTATGGTCAATATATCCCCATTTTTTATCGAGTAGCACTGCGGCAAATCCTTCCTTAAACGGAGCAATATCATCGTAATCGTTATGGATTACCATTTTGCCATCAGGGTTTATAAAGCCTCTTTTTTTATGCAACTGCACCTTGGCAACACCATCGCGAAACATACCGCCTTCTAGCAAATCAGCTGTATACTCATACTTCAATGGTATAATAACTTCACCATGCCTGTTCACATAACCTACTTTGTTATTTTGCACAACCATAGCCAGCGTATCAGAAAAATCACCTATGTTATCGAAGTCGCAATCCAGTATGGTATCACCTTTCAATCCTATCAACCCGAATTTTGAACCCGATTTTACTTTCGCTATTCCATTTTTGAATTTGCCTGCCCAATCGTACCCGCAGGGTATTACAACTGCTCCCGCAACATTTATAAAGCCATATTTCCCATTGCTATTCTGCACATAGGCCAACCCTTCAGAAAAATCTCCTGCTGCTGCATATTGTGCAGGCACAACTTCTTCACCCAACAGGCTTATGTAACCATATTTGCCATTCTTCTCGATAATAGCCATACCGTTTGAGAAGTTGATTATCTCCTGGTATTCAAATGGCACTATAGTTTGCCCTAAGGTGGAAATGATACCGCACATCCCTCCTTTTTTTACTACTGAGAGCGTATTTTTAAAATGGTCGGCTTCATCGTAAATGCAGGGTATTACCAGTTCGCCCCGTTTATTTATAAAACCAATTTTATCATTCTGGGCAACGGCTGCAAGCCCATCGAAGAAGTTACTGTCGGCCCATTCGTATTTGCAAGGGACACGCACCTTGCCCAGGCTATCAACATAACCCCACATGGTGCCACTGCGGACAGGATAAAAGCGTGTCTGTGCCAGCACAAGGTCGGTATCGGCATGCTGGTTAAAAGGATAATCGGGGAAATCTTTGTGAAAGCGTGCGAATGTTTCGGGCTTATTATCCATGGTGTACTGAGAGTATAGCTTGTGCCATGCATTTGCAACATTATGATATTTCGGGAACGCGGTTATAAAAGTGTAATACTCTTTTATAAGGCGATGTGCCGTTACAAGGCTGTAGACAGAATCCTGCGCGGCAAGTATATAGGGGCTGTTGGGGTATTGTTTTATAAATGCGGTATAGCTTTCTATTGTATGATTAGCGGTGAGCGATTTAAAAAGAGCGATCTCATACCTCTTTTTCGCATCAGCAAATTCGGTAGCATTGGGATAGGTATTCATAAAGGCCATATATGCTTTGTAGGTATTTTCTTTTTCGGCAGAGGTAAAGGCAAGCATATCCCGCAGGTCTACTGCGTTTACTACCTGTTTGGCAATTGAGTAGTTTTGAATATAATAGTTGTAGCCATCAATGGTATTAATAGCCATAGAGCGGTCAAACGCTTTAAGCTCTATTGTATCTTTCAGGCTCCTAATGGCGGCAGAGTCAACCCCGTATACCTTCCAGTTGATTTTTCTTTTGGCAGAGGCGGTTGAAAACGATTTGGTTGAAAGCAGCACATACTTATAGGCCGTATCAATATTATAAAAGTGGTTATCGGTGCGGGAGGCAATAAGGCTCAACCCGTATGCTGCAGGCACAGTATCGTGTTTCAGCGACTTCTGGAATATCTGCCGGGCTTTAAAGTAATCGTATATGTTAAGGGCAGCAAAGGCTTTCTTTATGGGTCCTGCATATATAAGGTTGCAGCAGAGAACAGCCAGGAAAATCAATATGCCTTTTTTCATGATACAAAGTTAAACGAAGCATTTATATAATAATGGAAAGAGACCCCTCACTTCGTTCGGGGTGACAATATTGCTGGTAGAATAGGTTAGTGGAGGGGCAAAGCGCGTAGCGCTTTGCCCCTCCACTAACCTCCCCCAAACTATAATAGATGTCATGCTGAACCGCCGATATGCTGTGCAGGAGGCGGTGAAGCATCTCATCCAATGGAAAAACAGCATACATTTGCACTAAATTCTGTATATGCTCCTCGATGCACTTATTACTAAAGGACAAGCCCTCTTTTTTATAATTGTCATGGCATTATTCGCCATGCTAATGGTTGTGCTATACAGGCAAGACAGAAAGCGCGATGCCAGCTACTTTAAAGGCACCTGGAAAATATTTATTGTAATAATTGCCGTGTTTACTGCCCTCTATCTCTTTGTTATAAGCCAGAGCTGATAAAAGTGCCATGGTGATAAACCTGTAAAGTCAAATAAGTATTATGGTGAAATGTGCGGGTGCTTTACTGATATTTTGCGTAATATTTCTTGGCGCTTGCAGAAACAATGCAAAGCATACGACAGAAACTATTGAATATATGAAGGCCCACCCGGAATGTATTGGCGGGACATATTATAATCATTTCACGAAAGGAGCAGTTTCTTATATACGACTAAGGGCCGACAGTACTTTTCTACACATATGTAAGTATGGTGATATGAACCATGCTGATAGCGGTACGTGGGGCTATAAAAACCAGCATGGGTTGAATGTTATTTATTTTAAAGGAATGACCCTGGCAAAATTAAAAGTGGAAGGAAATATGGATGATTCAGGTATTCTTTTAGGATGTACTTTGATGAATTGTAATGAATTGTCTATTTCAGTAAATCACCCAAGTGTCAATTTTTATAAGGATACGCTTGCAGAGAAGTAAAAGGCCTAAAATTTTTCATCCCCGAAAATATCTTCTTTCTTTTTAGGGCGTTCGGCTTCGCGCCAGTTAAAATTACCTAATAGAAAATCGGCGGGCTTTATATCTTCGTTATAATCAGAGCTAATCTTCTATAATTAGTTTAGAGGAAGCTACTTTACCTTCTTGGGTTATTCTCAGTAGGTAAATGCCTGGAGGCAAGTTGCCCCTATTAAGAGCAAATTCTTTCCCTGTAATACCATTTAATGTTCGTACTACCTGCCCCAATGAATTATAAAGGGTTAAAGTCGCATTGGAAAAATTCTTTTCCGTCTTTATAATAGTTTTTTGGGAGAAAGGGTTAGGAGAAATTGAAATACCGTTTTGGGCAACTGAAATAACATTTTGCCCTGTTATTAATCCTTTATAATTGGTCTTTACAAGATATGCATCATACTCGCCTGCCCCAAAACTATTTGTACTGCCAACCAATACTGCCCCACCATCACTCGTTGCTTTCATATATCCGAACTGTTCCGTATTTGAGCCACCAAATGATGCATTCCATAACACATTATAATTAGTATCCAACTTCGATAAAAATAAATCATAGTTTGTAGAATATATATGCTTTTGCCCTGCTATTAAATACCCTCCCGTTGTGGTATCTATAACAGAAGCAGATGAATTGGAATCGGGATATCCCTTATAGAACTTAAGATTGCCTTTTTTATCTATTTTGTAAAGGGGTAAGCTGTCATAAGTCCAGCTCTCACCTGTACATAAATATCCACTATCTCGCGTTGAGATAACAGAACTTATAGATGCAGATATGGAGGTAAAAACGCTGTTCCAAATATATTTTCCAGCAGTGTCTAATTTTACTAATCGTAAAACAGGAGGACCGTATGCCGGAGCATCACCCGTAACTAAATAATTTCCGTCAAATTTATCAATGTATACTTCTTGAAGCCTGCATCCAGTAGGATAAGGGCAATTTATGGGAAGTGACCAGATGGTATTACCCAGATGGTCTGCTTTGAACATGATTGGGGCACAACAAACTGTTGGTTTACCTACGTAAGTTTCCCCAACAACTATCAGGTTACCGAATTTATCCTCAATTACTTTGTGTAGTATGTTCATATAAGTATTATTAGGGAGCTTTTTTAGCCAGAGTGTATCACCAATTGAGTTCACCTTTAACATAAAACCGCTCGAATCAGCGGCTCCGCCAACCAATACATAATTACTATCGGAAGTTTGAATAATAAAGTCTCCCCAATTTATATTTGCAATAAGGTATGGATACATTTTAACCCATGTCGTATCACCAATAGAATCGGTTTTAATAATTGCAATTTTATTGCTATCATAAACACTAGCTAGTGCATAGCCTCCGTCAAATGTTTGGGTTACGCCATATCCCCAATCATTCTTCGGGGTTCCGTAGGTTTTCTGGAAAGTAATCTGGGCCTGCACAAAGTGAAAGCAGGTGAAGGACAACAATAAAAAGAGTAGTTTTATTTTCAAGCGGTTAGGTTTATTTAATTAAAGATACGAAATTCTCAGAATTTCTCATCCCCGAAAATATCTTCTTTCTTCTTTGGACGTTCAGCTTCACGCCAGTTAAAATTGCCAAGCAGGAAATCGGCTGGCTTTATATCTTTTGTGGGGAACAATGTGGCATCGGGCTTTTGCAAATAGGTAATGCTATGCACACGGTTACTGTCTATATATACCAGCATGTTGCTGCAATCGGCGCGGTTGGCGCCTACCAGGGTTGTATTGTTATCGGAATAGACGTAATATATAGTCTGCGCATTGCCCATTACCTTCACCTTAAATATTTTATTGTTCTTGAAAAATCCCCTCATGTTACGGCCCTTTATCTGGTTAAACTGTAATGAATCATCTTTCGATGCCAGTGTATCTCGCGATATAATGAAGGAATTATTTATCATATCCAGCTTACTCAGCTTTTTGTTCTCCAGGAAAAGGTGCATAGTGTCTGCCGTAAGCTGGTTATGGTCCGACCACACTACAGGTAAGCGAAACATGCGCATTATAGAATCTTTTTCATCGTAGGTGAGCGAATCGCATTTGCCCTGCATATCTTTTTTGAAAAACTGCACATGATGATAGGCAAGCAGAAGTTTAGGCGCGCTGCTGTTCCCCGGCATTGTATCACTCATGGAAATATTCAGGCCGAACAATGTATCTCCGTGCAGGTGCAGTGTATCTTTTTCAAATGCCTGTTGCATAACCGCGCGGCGGGTAACCATTATGGTTTTCTTTAAGCCCTTATATACGGCATAATTTCCCCTTATGGTAATATTGTCGGTGCTATCGGTCAACGCAACGTTCTGCTTTACCTCGCCTGAATCGATCTTGCGGTTGAAATAGAGGCTGTCGCCGCTTAACTTTTCACCCTTCTTACTGGTAACAATAGCATGGTTCCAGAATTGCGATACACCCGATTTGGTGTTGTAATAACCCGCTACGCAATACATTTTATTGCTCTTGCTTGTAATGTAAGTCGGTCCCTCGAAATATGCAGTCTGAAGCGAAGGCGAATAGTTCATGGTATCGCAGGTAACCTTGTAATTAGGGTTTGTTAGCACCACGTTTTGTTTGAATGAGGCTATTTTGCTGAGTGTATTGTAATTACCCAGTGTGCTTACCAGCGTATTCGTGCTATCAACCAGCGTTCCCCCATCCCAATAGTTAACCATGTCTGCATTTAAATCATACAGCAAATGCTGGGTGTTCAACGTCATCGATTTTTCTTTGCAGAGAATTTTGCCGAACATTTCAGCTTGTTTGGTATCGCCATGGTAGTGTAATGAATCGCCGAAAAGATGTACGGAATCTTTACGGTTAAGGTGTACATGGCCAAAAGCCCGGAACGTATTATCCTGGTAAACATAAGCGCTATCGCAGTTCATTAATACAGAATCATCCTCCAGTTCCACATTCCCAATCAGGCGCTCGGCTCCGTCGCCAAGGCGCTTATCAAACTCCAGTGAATTGGCATGGTGTATCTGCACGGTTTGCTTCTCAACACTTGCAGATGAATGTTTGGTGTCGGCAGGTTTTATATTTTTTTGGGCAGAGGTAAGGAAAGGAATTAAAAGCAACGAAAGGGCAAGTATGTTTTTAACCCCTATAAAAAAAGACACCCTTTTAAAGATACTCACTCGTTGAATATTTAGAACAAAGGTATTCAGATTAGCTATTTAATTTGTAATAACATCATTTATAGAATAAGTAAGCAGTAGTATTCTAATGGTTGGGCTAAAGCCCTTATTGTGTCTGGTATCTATATCCCCGGCTTAAAAGCCGGGGCAACAAAAATGGTATTTTTCAATTGCCACGACCTTAAGGTCGTGGTCTAAAGTACAGCCATGTTTGCGGGCTTTAGCCCAAAACAAATTATCGTATAAGCGTCTGGCTGCGGTCTGGCCCTACCGACAAAAGTTTAATAGGCACTTCAACAGCCTTTTCTATATACTGAATATATTCTTTTAGCTCGGCAGGCATTTTATCGTACGAGCTTATGTCGGGCAACTTACCCCATCCTTTAAACGATTTGTATACCGGTTTTATTTCGGTACTTAAATTATACGGTAGTTGGTCAGTTTGCTTACCATCGACCATATAGTGTGTGCAGACCTTCACTTCTTCAAATTCATTCAGCACATCAATCTTCATCATGTCGAGGCGGGTAACGCCGTTGAGCATAATGGCGCGCTTCAATGCAGGTAAATCAAGCCAGCCGCAACGCCTTTTTCTACCCGTGGTAGAGCCAAACTCGCGGCCTATCTGAGCAATTTTTTCTCCAATGTCATCAAGCAGTTCTGTTGGGAATGGGCCTGAACCCACCCGGGTGCAATAGGCTTTAAACACACCCTCCACCTCGCCAATGTTTCTTGGCGCTATTCCTAAGCCAATGCATGCGCCTGCACAGGTGGTAGATGATGATGTTACAAAAGGATAAGAACCGAAATCAATATCTAACAATGAACCTTGCGCGCCTTCCGCTAATATTTTCTTGCCTGCTTTCAACGCATCGTTCAGGAAATATTCGGTATCCATAATCATCATGGTGCGGATGAAATTCACGCACTCCATCCACTTCTTTTCGCTTTCTTCAAATGCCTTGCGGTCGTACTCATACTTTGCCAGTGCCAGCATTTGCTGGTGTTTGCCCGAAAGTGAAGCGTAACGTGCAGCGAAATCTTTTTCCAGCATATCGCCCACACGCAAACCATTGCGGCCTGTCTTGTCCATATAGGCCGGGCCTATGCCCTTTAATGTAGAGCCAATCTTTTCTTTGCCTTTCAGTGCTTCCGATGAGGCATCTAACAGGCGGTGAGTCGGTAATATAAGATGCGCGCGTTTTGAGAGAATAAGTCTTTTGCAAATATCAATTCCCAACGCTTCAATGCCTTTTACTTCTTCAACAAAACTTATGGGGTCAATAACCACACCGTTACCTATCACATTCATAATCTTGTTGTGAAATATACCAGAGGGAATAGTATGTAAAACGTGTTTTTTGCCTTGAATTTCAAGTGTATGGCCTGCATTAGGGCCGCCCTGGAAACGAGCTACTATTTCGTATTGAGGTGCCAGTACATCTACTACTTTGCCCTTGCCTTCATCGCCCCATTGTAAACCCAATAAAATGTCAGTCTTCATGAAATTTGAAAAAAATGTTCTTTAAAGGAAATAGATTTAACGGATGGCTTACTTGCCGCTTTTCAGCTTCTTAATGGCCTCTTCCACCGTAGGCAAAATATGGAAGATGGTATCTAACTTGGTAATTACCAATAGGTCGCGCACTTTGGCCGATAGGTTGCAGACCACAACTTCTCCGCCTGCGTTACGCGCTTTGGTAAGTACGTTCACCAAAACATTAAGTCCGCTGCTGTTCATATACCTGAGCCCCGAAAGCTCAAGAATAAAACGGTTTTTACCCGATGTTACCAGGTTGTTTGTATGTTCTACAAACTCTGCCGCCTGCGACTTATCTATAATTTCGCCCATAAGGTTAAATATGGTAAGCCCTTGCTGCTGAGTTGTTGTATAACTGAATGTCATAAGCGAATCTAATTAGGGCGCAAGATAAATAATTTTGGCAAATTACTACCATCCTTTAATTATTAATCCCTTGTATATATTTTTGGTAAGCATAGGGTGGCAAAAAAGGGGCGATTACGTGCTTCATGCTGATTATCAGTTTATTGCATAACACATTGATTGCCAATCATTTATGGGTTTTATTGTATTTCATTGTAATATAAAATACACCCTTTGAAAGCCTTGTGAATAAAGGGGTGCGCAAGAAGTAGTTGCAAAAATAAGTCGCAAATTGTTTTTTGCGAGAGAATGGTAAACAGGCAGAGAAAGCCCGTGAATAAAGGAGTATACATAAATAAATGCGCGCTTCATGTCTTAAATATACTCAAAACACGAGCGCGCACAACAAAAACTAATTAACAAATCAGAAATGCCCAGGGTATTTCATTCTTTCTCTCTCCTTGTCCATTTTTTTAACTAGTCGATGATACAATATTTTCCAACATCTTACTTCCTTCTTTAGCTCCTTAATTTGTGCCTTGTACTTAACACTCGGCAGAATAAACTCCTTTTTCATAAAATTTAATTTAATTTTTATACTCTTTCTTTTTCCAGGGTAAGAAATGAAACCCGTTTTTAAACGCATGGTCAATGCAGGTGCAACGAAAGAAAAGAGTGTGGCCTTTTTTATCCCCATCTTCTAAAAGTTGGGGTGCAATCTTATTTAGCGTATTCACAGAGCCTTTCCAATATCCCTTATATTCTAGGTACTGTCTTAACTCTTTTACACCTTTTAATAACTCCGTAAACTTAGGTTCGGCCTTAACGGCCTCTAATTCTTTCTTGGCTTTAATATACCCGGATGAATAGGCATTTTCCCTTTCCGCATTTATAATGCCTACCAGTTCATCTACACTAATTGTAATAACCTGTATTGCCATTGCATTTCATATTATGATGCAATGTTATGGCACAGATATTGCCTGCATGTGCCCTGTATTACCTTGGGTAATTCAAGGTAATAAATCAGTCATCCTTAAAAGTTTCCTTTTATACTCATTCTCATATTCAAGTGATTGATTATCAAAGGTCTTACCATCACTGCCTAACTTAATCCCTTTTATTTCACGATTAAGAATTTCTGATAATTGTTGTCGGCTATATTCTTTGTAAATTTTCCCTCTATACTTCAATTCGTTGATCCAACAGCAGATAACACCCTTATGTTTTTTGTGCTTACCTGTAAATTTATAATCCTTACTTATAACTGGATTCTCTACCTGGTGCAATGCATCTATATATTTTTTCCAGTCCTCATTCACAAAAATATCTTTGAATGTCAAGGCAGTTACTTTAGAAATCGCTTCAACTGGTTTATTGGCTGTATCCTGTTCCGTTAATGAGCCCTCAATTTCAAGTAGTTTAACTTTCAGTTTTTTACGAAAGCTCCTGAATATTCCACCAATCTCAGTTTTATTCTTCGCCCTAACAGATCGGTTAATCTTATTATCAATTTCATTAACCCAAATGCCAATATAAATTGGAATAAGACTGTTATATGGAAGAGCCTTGATTTCCTTTTCTAAAATATCACAAAAAGTATTGTAGTTCTTTTCAAACGTTCCCCATTTATCCTTAACAAATAGCAAAGTTTCCCTATCAAATAAGGCAGCCTTTTTTGCATCGAGTATTTTAAAAGTATCGTGGACCTGTCGCTCTACTTTTTCATCCATTTAAGTGATTTTGAAACAAAGGTAATTGTTTGCTAAATAAATCATACTCCTACTGATTTACACTTGCTTGAAGAAAAATATTTTCTTATCAGATATAGATAATTTTCACTTACCTGTCAAAAAACTAACATGCTGATAATCAGTAGACTCATTTGTGAGGGCTATTTTTTGCACATTGTTGCAGCAGTTAAGTAACTGAAAACTAAGGGTATTGTTTTAAAACTTTTTACCAAAAAGTGTTGCACGATGATACACGTAGGGGATTGTTAAAGTCTTATCCCCGATTCCGGCATACCCATTTTTTTTAAAAAATAGAACAAAAAAACGGGCATAATTCACCGAGCTTTTATGCCAAAATTGTACATCGTCAAAAATATAGGATATAATGTTTTGATTTTGAATTATATAATCCAAAATACAGTGACAAAAAAAGCAGAAAAAAGGCGGGAATGGCCTTTTTGCAAAAACTACTTTCAGGGAAGTAGCTGATAATGAAAAACTTTTAAGCGAAAAAGTTTTCTATTTCATGTATCACCGTGAAACAGGTTCGGGGGTGTTACTATATCCCCCGACACCCACCGAAAAAGCCCGATTTTCCGTTCCGAAAATCAGCCAAAAATTACATTTTTGCTGCAATAACCACAAAGTTAAATTGCCTCCAGGAATCATTACACGGCCTCTATAAACACAAAGAGACCCGCGCTAACCATTTGCACGCTGCAAAAAATCAAATGCGTTAAAACGAAGCTAATGAGTTTTTTCATGGTAGGTTTTTTAATGCAGGAATTTACCCTTTTTTTGATAAAATTTCGTCAAGTAAATTTCACTTTTCATTCTTTAAGGTCAATCTAATTTTGCCGGGAGTTTTGAATTTTTAGTTTCACAAAACAACAACAAAGCAAAAACAGCAGCAGGGGCAAGGAATTTTCTCGGCATAAATTATTCCAGTTCCTGCCATTGTTATTTCACTTACTCTATCAGACCGGCTTACTGAAAACTACGCACGCCTAAAAAGGCTGAGCGGGCTTTTCATACTGCCGGACTGATAAAATACTCCGTAAGGTGAAACAGACCGGGTAAATTTTTCTTTCATTCCATTTCTTCCATTTAGAAAAATTGACCCATTCTGCCTTACAGGTAACAATGCATTTTCCCGGCATAAGTTATTCCAATTCCTCCTTGCCCTGCTGTGCTTTGTTGGAAAGGCGCGAAACTAAAAACTCAAAACCATGGCAAACAAAAAACAACTATTGCAGGACCTTAAAGGTGAAAAGGTGACTATTTACACTGTAGAAAAACAGTTTACAGGAATACTGGATGAAACAGGGAATGAATTCCTGGTATCTAACCAGAGCGATTCTCTTAAACTGTTACCCGAGCAGGTGATTAACATAAAATCATTGTGCAGCAGTGCAAATATCATTTTCGTTTATAACCACTTTCCCTTTTAACCATGAACTACTTTAAAGATTGCAAAACACTTGAAGAGGTTAAAGCCCTTTACCGTACATTGGCCATGCATCACCACCCTGACAGGGGTGGTGATGTTGCAATAATGCAGGCCATTAACAGTGAATATGCTTTTGCCTGCGCTAAGATTCTCAAAGGCGAAAACCTTAATGAGCAAGATACCGAATCGGAAATCCTTAAAGCCGAACAATACAGGGAGGCTCTTGAAAAGATAATTCACCTTGACGGGCTAATTATTGAGCTTGTTGGAGCCTGGATATGGGTTACAGGTAATACATACCCACATAGAGCCAAGTTAAAAGAAGCCGATTTTATGTTTGCTCATAAGAAAATAGCCTGGTACTTTCGCGCAGAAGAATATAAGACAAATAGCAGGCATCAGTTAACTCTAGAACAAATCAAGACTAAATACGGAAGTAAAGATATTGGTTACTCTACCAATCAGAAATCGAAATTCCTTAAATCATAAAATATACTTGCTAATCTTCTTAGCATTTTTTGTTGGTAAAGGCTATTTCGTTATTTTTACATTAGGCACGGGATTATTTATCTAACTTGTTAATAATTGATTTATCATGAAACATTATATTCTTGCTTTTTTAGTCTTTTTAAGCTGTGATTTATTCGGTCAAAATCCACCTATTCAAAACACCACTAATAATTCTGTATCACTATTAGAAGAAAAAATAAAATCACTGGAAGAAAAAAACAACAAACTTCAAGAAGAATTAGAAAAGAATGAACAAGAAACCTTAGGTAAATTATCAGAACTAAAGAAAGATACTAATGATAATATTGGGCTCTTCCCGTGTATTAGGGACAATGGCTGCATGAACCATGGATTAGGGCAAAAGATTGCCTGTTAAAGCCTATAATTTAACTAAAGTCTTATCTGGATTAGGGGCAGAATCTTACTTGGATTAGGGATTTAATCCTTGCTATTCATTGTTGTCATTTTGATGACCATTCATCAGGCTTAATAGGTAGAATATTATAAGTTCCAAGACACCTATTGGCATATACTTTATAATCGTTCAGTTCCCATTCTTTAAAATACTTACGTGCCATTTTTATACCAAGTTTCCAAGCTAAGATCTCTCTTCTATCTCTTTCATCAATTGGCATTGGATCTTCATCAGGCAGACCAGACTTATAATGTCCATATTCATGGAAAATAGTCCACACAACTCTCAATCGGATATCATTATCCGGGTGGTTTCTAAGTAATGATATCCTCATCAAACTATTTCCTTTTAACGGAAGTTTCTTTGGTAAACTGTGAGAACTCTCGACCCACCTCAATTGATTAGTAACACGGCATCCCTCTTCTTCGATTTCTTGTACTATATCAGAAATTTTATCATTATGCGGTTTTGACTTGACATAAGCCTGTAATTCCTTTATTGTAAGTTCTATTTTGAATTGGTTTAGTGTAGCCATACTAATATAATCAGATAGAATTATGGCGGTAGTTTAAATCGAACAAATCAGACAAAGCTGTACCAAGATCCAATTTATCCTGAATCTCTAAAATTCCATATCGAAACCCATTTCCCAATTTCCCATTATTTTCTAAATCCTCTCTTATTCTTAATCCGGGGTCTATTTCAAAACAATTATATTGCTGACAGTATATAAAATCCTTATGATGGATAAAACAGTAATCAATTAGCATAACCTTGCAATTATCGCCTTCAGCATTATGGACCATTGCATTATCCAGGTGCGGATCTCCATGAGCAAAACCATTATTATGCCAAAGCGTTAAGGTTTCTGCTAATTTAATAATGGCACATTCAACTTTCTTAAAATCTCTGGCATAGTATTTGTTAATGTACTCAGCCAATGTTATTCCTTGGGCATATTCCAAAATTATCAACCATTTATTATTAAAACGTACTCGCTCAATGTGTTTCAAAAGAAATTCATATTGCTTGTTCTTCTCTTGAATCTCGTAAAATACCGTTGAACTGCCATCTCTTCTTCTCCCAAAATGATTGTATTGGCTTAATGCAATATTAGCCATAGGTGCCTGCATATAAAAATGCTTAATAATGTACTCGATGCCATTTTGATCGGTGCATAAATATATATTGGCGTTTTCTCTGTCAACACTTATCGGTTTTGTAACTGTGTACTTATTTAGTCCAGTATCTATTACTTCTCCTATCATTCTTTTTAAACAATTTATTGCAAACTTAAACAGGCTTAGATGATTTAGCAGGTAGATTTAACACATTGCTGATATTGCCAAAATTATGCACATAGTACCCTTCACCATCTGAAAAGGTTACATAAGCCACAGGTTCTATTACATTATTTATGCTCATTTTGTGCGTTTTAAAATATTCACTGTATACTCTTAATGATTCAACGCCTGCCCATAGAACTGGAACCAGGAAAAACTCTACGTCAGTAGTAAGATTGGCTTTCTTTTCCGCAATTTTTTTTGTAAGTCTTTTATTAAGAAATTTACTAATGGCTTCTGCCTCATTAGAAACCTTCTCCTCATCCAAATGTATGTTATACACCTCTACCAACGTCCTGCCTCCATTAGCAGTTCGTTTCAGATTAAAATCAATACTCCGTTTATTTTCCAACTGATATTCTACCCCAGTTAGGATGTAACTACCAGATTTAAGTACATTATTCAGTACAGCCAATTCACCAATAAAATGCAGATACTCTTTGTTAAGTGCTGTTAATACACTTCTTATATTTCGTTTTATTAGTTTATTTTCATCAAGAGGTAAGCGACCAGAAAGTTCTAAAAACAATTTATTAAAAAAATCCAAGAGTCCAACGGCACTTTTGTTTCCTTTCTTAACCTCCACAATTATATCATAAATCGACGCTTCGATTATGGTGTTACCTTTTGTCCATTCTACTTTACGCCTCTCGATTTCCTTGCTGAACAGTTTATCTATATTATCCCAATCCATATTTATTTGGTCTGCTATTGACATTATTCCTGGGAAATAATGTTTCAGATTGAGATATACAAAATTCTTTTTACTCATTTACTAAGCTTTTATCTACCTGAAATAGACTTTAACTGGGCTTGATAATAATGAAGTGAATCACTGGCTCGTTTGGCGAAAAGACCATCTTCCCATAATTGTATCCTTGCAGCCTGCACCTGATCTGCAATTTTTTCATCATTCCTCATTTTTAATATACTTCTGGTAGAAACTGCTTTATATGTTACTGAGTCTTTTGAAAGAATGCTGTTATATTTTTTGGTTTCCTGTAGGAAACTTGATATTTTTCCTTGATAATAGTTAGTTAATTCATTAGTGTTTTGTTTTTGAACTCCATGCTTCTTATTAGCTGAAGAGTTACTATTAAACTCTGAAACAGGTAGGTTGATAGGAACTACTTGCCCTTTAGAGTTTATCTTGTATCCGCTATTGGCAATCTCTAATTTCAGTTCGTCCAATTTATGTTGAATTTGTAGGTTTGAAATTGATAGTGAATCAACCTTCTTGTTTAAAGCAGTATTCGAATTCGTCAGTTCTTTGTCATAATCTAACAGGCTATCGATTTTAATGTTATCCAATGAAATAGTTACCGATTGTAGTGAAGCTTGCCGGTGATCTTCAATCCCAGCACCAATAGTAAATAATGCTATCCCGATATAAATTACAAATTTAGAAATTACAACTGATAGGTTTTTTTCCTGTTTTTTAAGTATTATATAATCTATCCAACCGCAAATTATGACACTTAGACCAATTAGTATTGGAAATAAGTAAATATTTGTCATCCAGATATTTTTTCTAATTCAGCTAATCCCAATTCAACTGCACTTTTCAGATCTTCACCTTTATAATTGGATAGCAATTCTCTAAAATTGATTTTCTCTTCGGGTACTTCAATACGCTGCTTTTTAAGCTCCTTTAATAGAACAATGACATTCTTAATTTGTAATTCGCTCATTTTAGCCCCCAAGCATTTTATTAAGTCCGACAAGGCTTCTTTTTTAAGGTTAATATCTCCACAACTCTCGGCGACCTTATATTTTAAAAGTGCCATATTAGGATTCAAGCATAATTCTGGATTAAGATCGCAGGCTTTTTGATAGAAACGTATTGCTCTTTTAAATAAGTCTTGTTGCTTAAAATAATTAGATTCCTTAATAGCTTTCTCTTGTACTATTAATGCGAATCTTTGGTATATAGCTGATAAATTACTTATTTCATCAGGCTTATTACGCTCAGTTATGACTTGGTAAAGTTTTTCCAATGCACCATCATTTGTTCGGATGTCGGCTTTCTTAGAAAATCGTACCAATTCTTCAAGAACATGGCGGTCAACTTCAGAAGTGTGTCCAAATCTAATATTGGTTCCTGACCAAAACCCCGTGTCATCTAAAATTATATTTACTGCCCCGCTTTCAAAACCACGTAATCCTTGAGATGAACCAATTATCGTGATATCTGTAAGGTCAGGTAACCTTCCTTTTACTTTTTTATTTTCAGTATAAGATGCATATTGAGTAAGAAATTCGGATTTGAAAGAGTTAAAGAATACCAGTAACTCCGAAATTTTTGGAATGATAAAATTTTCAATATCGACTACTGTGGTGCCAACATTCTCAATTAAAATTGGTTCCTTTTCCTCTTGAAGAATTAATTCTGTTTCAACTATGGAGTAAGAGGAATGGCAAAATGTATTTCTAAGCTGCTTAACAAACATATTTTCAAAAAATTGTTCAATTTCCTCATACCCAGCGTCTAATAATACCTCTTGGACATAACTTATTTTATCCTCTGCTGCAAGCCCTTTATTAGCCTTATCTCTCTTAAAGTAAAGATAAGGGGAGCATCTATAACCTAATACTATTCTGGAGAGGTTTCCAAGTATACTATATAAGTCGCTTGATTCAAAAAATGTAGTATAAATCAACAACCCGATCCTGGTTTTATTAACTATATGAGCTTGCTTATTATATAAGTCTTCATAAAAACTAATAGCATCAAACCATTCATATAGATTAGAGTTTGAATACTTTGATCCCATGCTGCGGTAGTTTATCAAAGTACATATAAACTCGAACTCGTCCTTCTCTTTTGCTTTAAGGAACAATGATTTAATAGAATCAGATAATGCCATATTTAACACAGTACTTTAGCTATTTTAACCAAATATAATTATTCAAATGGTTAAAAACAGAACAGGTGGCCTAAGCCACCTGTTCTGTTTTGATTAAAACTTAGCTGTTATGTCCAGCTTGAGGTTTAACCATCTTAATTTAAAACGTATGAATCGTTTCATAAAAAAGTGAGAATGTATTAGGGTTTTCCATATTACTGGTTATTTATAATAACCTCCCCATACTTCACATTCATTATAAGTATTTTCGGTTATTATACAATTATACTAAGAAAATATAATATTGTCAAGTTCATTTTTAATATTTTCTATTTTTTTATAATGTTTATGAAAAACCTTGGAAAAAAGACCCTTAACTCTTACATTAGTATAAGAAAATTCAAGTATAAAATTAGCAGAAATGGGCTTGCCACCCAATAAATATGTAGGAACGTGTCGGCGGAACGTTCTAAAGTAATTCGCTAACAAAAATTTATCAATTAATTTGAAAATGAGCAAAACAAAGAAACATACTCCTAATTAATACTTTTTAAATACTCATCAGTTAAAGGCTGAATAGGCTTACTCATGTTTTCATCTGATTTAGCTTTCTCTATTAAGTACTTTTTCGGCTTCCATAGCCGGTACATAAACTTTAGCATCCTGCCAAATAAACCTCCCATCATTTCCAAATGTTTCGCAGTAAAGATAAGGTTCTATAAATAAATTCTTATTTCGCTTTTGCAATCTCCAAACTGCTAATTTTTCGAGCCTAAGAATTTTATTTTTAATGTAACTGGGATCTATAGCAATATTGAAACCCTTACCTTCACCCTTTACGGAAGGGTACAATACCCCGGATAACCCAAATGCAAGTACAATTTTTGTAAATGCAGCAGAAATCTTGTACTCGTATCTTTTATCATCTGCAACGGGTTTTGCAAATTCAGATGCCAAAAATTTAACTGCTTTAAGAAAATCTTCCTTTTTCTCCGGGAATTTATCAAGATATTGCAAGTATTCAAGATGCATTTTCCCCATGTGAGTATTTTTGTCAAGAAAATCAGGATGATATACAATTGAAGCTACGGAAAACTCTTTTTCAACCCTAAACTTACCCATAGTTACATATTCTTCATATGTTTCCCCATCTTCTTTGGACATATCATTAAGTGTGGACACTTCGAATATGGATTGTACTTGGCAAAAGGTTTCATCATCCTGGGTTATTCCCGCATAAAACATACTCTGGCCTTCCAATGATGCTCGGTTATATTTTGGAATGATCTTACCGTCATCCGTGTTTATATAGCTTATATGCTTTTAATGGTTCAAAATATTCAAAGTTATAAGACATAGGTGCTAAATGATAATTATACCAGCTATTCAAATTATTTTGAAAACTTATCCTGAGCATTGCTCCTTTTCCGTTATTGCCATATATTCTCCACAAAAGATGCTCTTTACTTGGATTGTTAAGTATTTTTTCAGAAGAGCAAACTGACAGGCTGTACAGGTCTTTTTTAGTTTTTTCGATATCGTGATTAAAATTTAATTCCTTCATACCATAAATAAGTTCAAACTTATCATCCATGTGAATTAAATTATAAAGTCTGATAATTCCTGAATTTAGTATAGAATTTAACGCCTCAAATGAAGTAAAATGAGTAAAATCATTTTCCTTACAATAAAAAGGAGTGTTTTGTAACTTAATATTATCTTCTGGAAATACCCAAAAACGAGACCCAAACTCGCCTTTCTTTAGACCTTCCTCATTCGGATAGGTTGTTTGCCTTTCCTGATAACCAAGCTTTTTAACTTGTTCTAATATTGTTTCTTCCATATATTAAGGTTTTTCTAGGAAGCCTTAGAATAATTAAAACTATCTGTAATCTCTTTTAAGGCATTTAACCCATTCCTAATATCTTTTTCATCCAATCCGATATAACGCAAGGTTATATCCGCTCTGCTATGGCCCAATATTTTACTTATCGTAAACAAAGGGACACCTTTTTTATAAAGTATTGTAGCACAACTTCTTCTCATGGTATGTGTTCCCACTTTTTTGGTTATTCCGGCAGCAGTGCACCATGCCTGGAGATGTTCCCTTACCGTTTGGCTATCCTTTGGAATGCTATAAAATATCCTACCTTCTCTTTCTTTGCCTTCTCCAATCCAATCTATTAATGCATTTGTTATAAAGGACGGCAATATTTTATCTGTCTTTTCCTGCTGCAATACTATTTTATAAACTTCACCTTCTGCTACAATTTGTTCCCAACGCATATCCTTTACATCGCCCCAACGCTGACCGCAGGCAAATTGTAATATCAGGGCTTTACATATTTCAGGGGTTTTGGGGTATGGAGTAGCCTGTAAGGTTAATATTTCCTGTTCAGTCAGTATAATAGGCACCTTGGTTACCTTACCTATACAAGGTATCTCTTTAGAAGAGTATGCCGTTGATGAAATAAGGCCTTTTCGCTGTGCACGGTTAGCAAACCTCATAATGGCGGATAAGTAGTTATCCGCTGTCCCTCGACCAATAATTCCGCCTCTTTCACTAAAAGCTTCTGTGAGTAGCCAGTTTCTAAAACCTAACAAGAACTTCTCATTAACCATTGAAAAAGGGATAATTAGTGCATGAGCATACTCTTTAAACCTGGTTAAAGCACTATAGCTCACTTTACGGCTTTGTTCCTTATCTATCTTATTTATCTGTTCTTTAATAAAATCTGTAAAGGTCATTTTATCTAAATTTCTTGGCTTAAATAGGTATCCCGAGCATTTACCAAGGGCATCAGTCTTAATCAATGTATCAATAGTCTGATTTCCTGTTAGATACATATTTAAGAACTCTAAGCGCCTCTTTTGAGTGGCCTTCTCATATATTTCAAGGTACAGTGATTCAGGGTTATTTCCGTTTTTGCGACTCTTTAACGCTACAGTGCCCAGTTCGCCTTTATGGCGGTATATTTCGGTATTTACTATATGATTTTTCATATTTTTATTTGTTAATAAGTTTATGATTTAACAAAGGTCTTTCATTGTGAATGGTGTCAAAAGGTGGTCGCAAAACAGGGAAAAAACCTGTAAAAAAGTGGAAATAAGAAAGAGGTGTAAAAGGTCGGTTAAGTGGGCTGAAAGGTAGAACTGAAGCGGCTTAGGAAAGAAAACGAATAAATAACTATTTCCTAATCTTTCCTTTATTGCAATACATTGTAAATAACAATGGATGCCTTGTTAATAAAGGGCTTCAGAAGGGGCTTATTGTTAATTTTTATTGATATTTCATAGTTATTTAGCAGGCGGTGTAACTTTTGGGTAATCATAACCGTCTTACTACAGATTGATAACCTAATTTTGGTAAAATTTAACGGGTAGAATGACAGCAGAAGAGTTTAACAGGTGCGTTGATTTATATGCAGACAACCTGTACCGTTTTATTTTAAAAAATGTAAAGGATACTGACAAGGCCAAAGATATTGTTCAGGATACCTATGAGAAGTTGTGGGTCAGGATAAGCGATTTGGAAAGTACCAATGCTAAAAGTTATATGTTCACCACGGCCTATCGCACCATGATAGACCAGATGCGCAGGGACAAAAAGCAAGACAGGCTGGAGGACAGCCACCTATATTCCATTAGCCACAATAAATCGTACAGCGACCTGAAAGAAGTGCTGAATGAGGCATTGAATAAACTACCTGAAGCACAGCGCTCAGTAATAATGCTGAGGGATTATGAAGGATATACATACGAAGAGATAGGAGGAATAGTGGGGTTGAATGAATCGCAGGTGAAGGTTTACATATTCAGGGCGCGAAAGTTTTTAAAGAATTATATAGGTTCAGTTGAAGTTGTAATATAACATGAGCATAAGTCAATATAACTACGAAGCATATTTCCTCGATTACTACGAGGGAACGCTCGATGCCCATGCCACGCAGGAGCTGATGGACTTTCTTGCTCATCACCCGGAACTGAAGGAAGAGTTTGAAAGCTATGAGCCTGTTTCATTAAATGATAAGGAAGAGATAAAATTTGAAGGAAAGGAATCGCTGAAGAAATCTTTAACGCCTGTAAATGCAAATAACTTCGATGAGTTTGCTGTACAGTATATTGAAGGCACACTAAACGCTGAATCAAAAGCCCAGTTCCTGAATTTTATAAAGCTGAATCCTGTTTACGAAAATGAATTGGCGCTATACCAGAAAACAAAACTTACTACCGATATTACCATTGTATTTACTGATAAAGAATTTTTGAAGAAGCGCAATGCACGGCGCCCAGCAGCTTGGTATTATTGGTCGGCAGCGGCATCGGTAGCAATTATTATTGTAGCGTATTTCATGTTACGCAACAACAGTAATAACAGCAGCGATAATAATATTGTTGCAAATAATAACCATGTTACCGACACTGTAAAACATGCAGTACAAAACATTCAGACTGTTCAAACTCCAGTGCAGAATAATAATGTACAAGCCCCAGTAGTTGTTCAGCATAGCGACAAACAAGAGAAAGCAACAACCTATTATGTAAAGAAGAGTCAGCATGAAACTCCTGTTGTAAATGCCCCATTGCATGATTCAGCGAAAGCGGTTGTTCAGAATAATCCTATTATACAAAAGCATGATAGTGTTGCTATAACTCCTGCCATTACTCAACCAACAGATTCACTTACCCATATTGCAGTGAAAGATTTCCATGACTCATTGCAGAATACTTTTACCGCAAACAATATTGTTCCGGTAAAGAAGAAATCGGTGTTTGCATTTATAGGCAATGCCTTCAAAAGCATCGGCAGTATTTTCAGTCGCCCTGTTGAGGTAAACAAATATTATAGTGCAAGCTCCGATAAGGTAATAGCCTACCAGCTCAGTGTAGGCGATGAAAAACTTACCCTTCGTTTAAAAAATAACGCCTACTGATTGTAACAAACGCAGGGGGCAAGACGTCATACGTCAAACAAGCCAATTAAAATTAAACTGTCATGAAAACATTTCTTACACTTACAGCCCTGTTTACCGGCCTTGCCTTTGTTAATGCGCAGGATAGCGGAAAAAAACTCCTGAACGAATTCGCATATATTGAAGCCGATGGCGGATCAACAATAACTATCATCCAATCCGACAGCGATATGGTAATAGTGGGTTCGGGAAGCATACCCGACCAGGTAAAAACAAAAACAGAAAACGGAACATTTACCGTGCGCGCTTCAGGTGGTGCATCGTGCACTGTGAAAGTAAACCGCCTTGCATCGGTAACTGCCCGTGGAGCTTCTACCATTAAATCGCAAAACACGCTGAGTATGGTTGATTTAAAAATTACGGCTGTAGATGCTTCTACCGTAATGCTCGACCTTGATGCAACATCGGTTACAGCTAAAGTAAAAGATGCAAGCACTTTGAAATTATCAGGCCGTACAACTTCCTTTGATGTTGTATCCTCTGATGGTGCAGCGGTCCAGGCGGGTAATATGACTGCGACTTCGGTTACCGCAGTAGCAAACGATGCATCAACCGTAACAGTACAACCATATACCAGTCTTAGTGCAAGGGCATCAGACGCCAGTGTAATAAAGTATAAAGGAAACCCGACTCAGAAAAATATTAACGCAAAAGACCAGGGAGTTGTAAAATCTATTGACGGAAATAACGTGGAAACGGGAAACACAAAAAATACTTCTGATTCGAATGATACGGAAGGTTCCTTTAGCCACAAATTCGGCGATGGATTTATCGGTTGGGGCTATGTGCTTGGTCCAGATAATGCAGGTGCAGCTATACGTTACGGCCGCTCAAGGGAATTTTATATGGGCTTTGGCGGAGGATATAAATTCTTTAAATGGAATGGAATCGGAGTGGATATTTATTATAAATCGACTGACTTTTACCTTACCCAGGACTCTACTAAAAGATTGCCTAACGCTACCCTTCATAATGCCGAAAAGATTTCGTTCGATAACCTGGGCGGCCTGGTGTTCGATAGGTTCTATATTGGTAAAATGTACTTCGATGGCGGGTTTTATTACGAATGGGCATTCTATACAAAGCATATAACATGGGACGATAACCACGAAGCAAACAGCATTGGTTCAACAACCAAAACTATTGATAGAAGTCTGACATTTGCAAATACCACAAACTACGGGCTCACCTTTCGCGCTGGGATGCAGAATGGCATAAGCTTCTATTTTAACTATCGCATGACTAACTTGTTTTCACAGGCACAGGGTGCCACTGCAGGCCCTCCTGAACTACCTCAATATACCTTAGGAATAGTTTTTGGCGGTTTCTAAGCAGCTAAAAAAATATATAGTAAACAACCTTTCCGGTTTTTCCGCGAAGGGTTGTTTTGTTTTACAGGTTTCTATACTTTTTCTGCTAATTCGCCCACAAAGGGGTTATACTTTTTTTCGTGGCCAACGGTTGTAGGTACTCCATGGCCGGAATAAATAATTACCTCGTCTGGCAGGGTAAAAATTTTAGTGCGGATGTTAAACGCAAGGGTATCGAAATCGCCCCCGGGTAAATCGGTGCGCCCGATACTTTCCCTGAAAAGTACATCGCCTCCCCATAATATTTTTTGCTTTTCGGAATAAAAGCAAACACTTCCGGGTGAATGGCCCGGAGCAAAAATCACTTTCAGTTCCTCGGTACCCAGTTTTACACTATCGCCTTCATTTAAAAAGCCCTGTGGTTCAGGCGATGCCGTAGCGTTTACCCCATAAAATTGCGAAGAATAAACCAACGCTTCAAGTATCTGTAAATCATCTTTATGCAAAAAGGGTTTCAGCCCATATTCACGGTAAACAAAATCGTTGCCCAGCACATGGTCAATATGGGCATGGGTATTGAGCAATAAAACAGGCTTCAGCCCGTTACTTTTTATGAAATCGGCCAGTTTCCTGTTCTCGGCTCCATCGCTGCAACCCGGGTCAATTATGGCAGCTTCACCGTTTTCAAGGTAAAGTATATAGGTATTTTCGGCAAAGAGGTTAAAAACAAAGTTTTTTTGGTCGAGCATATCTGTTACTGTTAACGCAAAAATACTAAATTAGCATTCTAATAATTGTACTGTGTTACCCGGACGAAAGATTTACTACGCGGCTATACTGGTTCTCTCCATCCACTTTTCCGCCACATCGCAATTTTATACAGGCTCGCAAATGGAGTTTGGGAAAAACCGTGTGCAGTACACTCCTTTTAACTGGACCTATTACGACTTTACGGCTTACCGTGTTTATTTTTATATGGGTGGCGATAAGGTGGCAGGGTATGTAGGAAGCAGGGCCAAGGAAATTATAAATGAGCTTTCGGCTGTTATGGATTACCAGTTGCAAAACAGTATTGATTTTATATTGTACAATAAGGAGTCGGAATATGCCCAGAGTAATATAGGTCTTGGTACAGACGACCAGTATAATACGGGTGGCATGAACAAGATTGTAGGACATAAGGTAATACTCTATTTTGAAGGAGACCACCAGAAGCTGGATGAGCAGATACGTTTGGGCGTGGCCCAGGTTTTGTTTAATGAAATGATGTATGGCGGAAGCTTTTCAAATGTCATACGGAGTTCTACACTGCTTAACATACCTCCCTGGTTTGAACAGGGTTTTGTGTATTACGCAGCTAAAGGCTGGGATGCCCAGACCGATAATCACGTACGCGATGGAATTGAATCGGGGCGATATAAAAAATTCAACCACCTTACCGGTATGGATGCCACATACGCCGGTATGTCGATATGGAATTACATTGCGCAAACTTATGGTGAGACAGTTATACCAAACCTGTTGTACCTTACGCGTACCAGCCGCAGCGTGGAAAGCGCCTTTGTTTTTGTACTGGGAAGCTCGCTGAAATCGCTTTCTGCCGATTGGCTCAGTTATTACAATGCCCAATACAAAAAAGAGAAAACGGCCGAGATATTGCCTAAAACCAGCCCTATTCTGCCAAAGCCCAAAGCAGCCCGCACCTATTACCAGTTACATGCAAGTCCTGATGGACGTTATGTAGTTTATTCCACAAATGAACTGGGCCAGATGAAAGTATGGCTGTATGACTTCCAGACCCATAAGAGGAAGAGAATACTTAAGCAGGGGCATAAAATAAACCGCATAATCGACTATTCATACCCGCTTACAGCATGGCACCCGACCAGCCAGTTGTTCTCTATTATACTGGAGGAAAAAGGTAAGCTGATGCTTTATACATATACGCTTGCTGACAAAAAACTTGAATCGAGGCGCATAGTTAATTTCTCTAAGATTCTTGATTTCTCATATTCCGATGATGGAACAAAATTTGCCATGTCGGCTGTGCAGGATGGGCAGTCGGATATATATGTGTTTACCGCGGCATCGAACGCATTTGAGCAGATTACCAAAGATGTTTACGATGACCTTAACCCACGTTTTATTGACCATTCCAACAAAATAATTTTCAGCTCGAACCGCCCCGATGATACCTTGCGAAACGGTGGGGACTATCATAAAATGCAACGGCATCACGATATTTTTGAATATGATTATGCTGGACATTCCAATGTATTGCGCCAGATAACCAATACACCCGATGCCGATGAAACATATCCTATGGGTTACAGCGGCGACTATGTATCGTACCTCAGTAATGCATCGGGCGTTGTAAACCGTTATATAGCGCATGTAGACAGTACCATAAGTTTTGTAGATACTGCCGCTCATTACCGCTATGTTGTGCATTCATATCCCATAACAGATTATGCCCGCAACATAGTTGAACAGGATGCGCCAAATGGCCTGCGAAACATTACCCAGATTATTTTCTATAAAGGCAAATACCTGATGTACCGCGATACATTGTCGACTTACGTTGGTTCGTACATACCTACTACGCCTGCCAATACAACATATATGGCAGCACAGTTAATGAACGAAAAAAGGAAGCAGCGGAATGATTCATTGGCGGCAATTGCAAAAAAGGATACTACAACTATACTAATTAAATATCCGCCTGTTGTCACTGCTCCTAATGTAGTGGCCACTACTCCTGCACCCGATACTTCAAAGAAGAAAACAGATTCACTTAAAAATAGTTCAGGCAACCAACCGGTCGATATAAATGACTATTCATTCGATAATGATAAGCCGCAGATAAAAGTTACCGTAATTAATGCGGTAACCCCAACGGTTGTTCAGCAGCAACCAAAGCCTGCCACACCTGCCAGAGATACGGTTAAACATGATTCTAACAGCGGGCGCAGGCACGTACTTGAAAAGAACGATTACCATGTTAGCTTCTCTCCCGATTTTGTACTTGCGCAGCTTGATGATACTTACCTGAACTTGGCATACCAGCCATATACAGGTGGCGGGGCGCCGTTATACACGAATAGTGGGCTTAATGCATTCTTCAGGGTGGGCATGTCCGACTTATTTGAAGACTATAGAATAGACGGCGGTGTTCGCCTGTCATTCGACCTTGCCAACAATGAATATTACCTGAGCTATGAAGACCTTTCAAAGCGCCTTGACAAGCAACTATTACTGCACCGTGTTGCTAATTCATACGATATAGACCTTCCGAGTGGCATAAGTACCGGCGATGTTCTTAAAACATTTACCTACGACGTAAACTATACTATTAAATGGCCTTTCAGCGAAGTAGCCAGGATTGAAGGAACCGCGGGCATGAGAGCTGATAAATATGTTGTGAAATCGTCGGATATACCAAGCCTGGAATTCCCCGATGAAATTAGTTTGACGCCAAATGCAGAGATTGCGTACGTGTATGATGCAACCATACCTGTTGAACTTAATATTAACTATGGATTCAGGGGTAAAATATTTGCACAGTATTACCGCAACATGGGTGGCGCGCCCGACTGGAACCAGGGACTAAGTAGCGCCAATATTTACATTTTAGGAGCCGATGCGCGTTATTACCAGAAAATAAGCCGCGACCTTATTTGGGCAAACCGCATTGCGGGAGGAACATCATTCGGGCAGGAAAAACTGCTCTATTACCTGGGTGGTGTTGACGGATGGATATCGCCACAATTTAATAACAACATTAATATCTCCCAGACTGAAACTTATGCTTACCAAACCCTGGCAACTCCATTAAGAGGATTTGACCAGAACATAAGGAACGGAAGCAATTTTGTAGTATTCAACAGCGAGTTACGATTCCCTATTTTCCATTACCTGCTTAACAGGCCCATTAAATCCGATTTCTTCAACAACTTTCAAATTATAGGATTTTTTGATGCCGGTTCGGCATGGACAGGTTTGTCGCCTTATTCCAATGAAAACTCATTGAACGAAACCGTTGTTGGTGCAAAAGGTAATCCCATTACGGTTATTCTTTCTACCCAGCAAGACCCGTTTGTGGAAGGTTTTGGCGGCGGGCTTCGTACGCGCATACTAGGTTATTACGTTAGGCTCGATGATGCCTGGGGCATTAACAACGGTGTAATAAATACTTCACCTGTTACCTATATTTCCTTCAGCCTCGATTTTTAAGCGGCTAGCGAGTTAAATTCCCAAATAATTGCCAGACGTTGCCAAAACATGTCAAATATTGCCGTTTTCGTGCGGTCACGTTACTCACCTTTAGCGGTTGTTAGTTATGTAAACTCAACCTCAACCATTACCTGGCAATTGATAGAAAATAGTACAAATAAAAATTTCTATGTATATGGCTCCGGTCAATCATGGTCTTACGGATGGAATGCGCTTAGCGACCGGCGACTGAAACAAAACATTAATACAATACCCAATGCATTAAGCAAGGTACTTCAATTAAGGGGCGTAACGTACAATTTTATTCCACGCGATACCAGCGCTTTTTATAAGAAAACCCGCATGGGTCTGATAGCACAGGAGGTGTTGAAAGTGGCGCCCGAAGTTGTAAATATGGGGCAAGATTCATTATATGGCATTGAATATGGCAACCTTGTCGGTCTTTTAGTTGAAGCCATAAAGGCTCAAAACAGCAGGATAGATTCATTGGCTACTGCATTATCCGATTGCTGCAATAGGAATCATGAGCGTAATCAAAAGCCTGGGCAAGACACTGGCAGTTCGCCAAACAACTCTCCAAACAACCAGCAACAAGGAACACCTAACCAACTGCAAAGCCCATCGAACCCCCAACAAGGCATATTATATCAGAATAATCCGAATCCTTTCTCACAGACCACAACTATTAATTGCTTTATACCAGAACAAAGCAATAGCTCAAGCCTTATGGTTTTTGACATGAGCGGTAGCTTAAAAAGAACTATACCAATTACAGGCAAGGATAACCAAAGCATTGTAATAAATGGCAGCGAATTGGTGGCAGGTATGTATTTATACACTCTTATTATTGATAATAAGGAGATTGATACTAAAAAAATGATTCTTACTCAATAATAATTCCTGTTTGGATATTAATTTATTAATTCTATTGCTATAGTTTTTATCAATAAAAGCCGACATTTGTATATAAATGAAGGCCCCAAGAGTAGTAAATTGATAATCAAATAAGAACCCATCTATTGAAAAAATATTTCCTATTAGTATTTCTTGCTATTAATTCTTTCCTAGTATACGCTCAAGTAAAACAAGGGGAAATTTTAATTGGTGGTACTGGTGATGATATTGGGAGTTCTATTATACAAACTAATGATGGTGGCTATGCTATTGTAGGGTACACGGATTCATATGGTGCAGGTAACTATGATGTATATGTTATAAAATTGAATTCAAAAGACAGTATTCAATGGACAAAGACGATTGGTGGAACAAATGATGATGAAGGGAGTTCCATATTTCAAACTTCTGATGATGGTTATATTATTACAGGATACACTCTTTCATATGTTACTTTCTCGGGTGATTATGAAATATATATCATAAAGCTTGATTTTGCAGGAAATCTATTATGGACAAAAACAATTTCTACCGGCACAGGTTATCAAAACCTTGGATATTCAATTATTGAAACAAAAGACGGAGGATATTCATTAACAGGAAGTTCTGAAGCAGGAGCTTGGGGACCATCAATGTATACAATAAGGTTAGATGCAACAGGGAATATTAAATGGGCGCGTTCTGCAGGAGGCACAAGCACTTGGGATCAAGGCAATTCTATTATACAAAACAATAAAGGAGGATATGTAATTGCAGGAACTCTTAGTAATCAAGTTGGTGTTATTGAACTTGATTCCATGGGTAACAACATATGGGGTAAGGTAATTGCAGATAGGTCGTTTAGTACTGGGAATTCTATTAAGCAGACAAAGGATAAAGGCTATATTATAGCAGGAAGTACTTACTATTCTGATACAACTTCCTTCCCGAATGACATATATGTTATAAAATTAGATTCAGCCGGTAATGTTAAATGGATGAAGACTGTAGGTGGAGATAGTAATGATGTAGGTAATTCAATAATACAAACTTTAGACGGAGGTTATGCCATAGCTGGGTTTACTAATTCTTATGGCGCTGGTGGATATGATGTATATGTATTAAAACTTGATTCAGTAGGTAATATTATTTGGACAAAAACCGTTGGCGGTAAAGGAAATGATTATGGCAATTCAATAATTCAAACCAATGATGGAGGATATGCCATAGCAGGTTATACTGATTCTTATGGTGCCGGTGGGTACGATGTATATGTAATAACTTTGGATTCCATAGGAAGCCTTTGTTCTGCTACTGGCAGCGGAGGTAGTATAACTACTATTGATAGCGGCAAAATAAGTACTGCTGCATCAAGTGTTGATACTGCTAGTATTGAGGTTATTGATAGTGGCAGGGCAAGCAGTGGAGCAGCCTATAATGAGATTTGCATTCTTGAAGGAATAGATAATATATCACGTTTACAAAGTAATATTGCAATTTTCCCCAATCCTAATAATGGGGTCTTCACTATTCAAATATCCAATAGCCAACTGCAAATAGCTAATAGCAAGATTGAGATTTATAATATAATGGGAGAAAATATCAGGAGCATAAACCTCTATTCTGAATCAACGCAACTTGATTTAAGCAATGAGGCTAAAGGGTTGTACTTATATAGGCTATTGACTCCAGTAGGTAAACAACTTTCGCAAGGGAAATTTATAATTCAATAAGTTACCTCTATTTCAGTGTGATGTCTTTGGTCATTTCATAAACTCCTCTTCTTTGCTATATTTGTTAATCATTAACAACGATAATAAAGCTTTATGGCAACGATTAAAACAGAAGACGCACTTGAATATCACTCACAAGGCCGCCCCGGAAAGATAGAAGTAATACCTACCAAGCCCCATAGTTCGCAGCGCGATTTATCATTGGCATACTCTCCAGGCGTGGCAGAACCCTGCCTTAAAATAGCCGAACACAAGGACGATGTTTACAAATACACCATAAAGGGAAACCTGGTGGCTGTAATAAGCAATGGCACCGCCGTGCTTGGCCTTGGTAATATTGGCCCTGAAGCCGCTAAACCAGTTATGGAGGGGAAAGGAATATTATTTAAAATCTTTGCTGATATTGATGTATTCGATATAGAAATTGATGCTACCGACCCCGAATTATTTATTCAAACAGTAAAGGCCATTGCGCCCACTTTCGGAGGAATAAACCTTGAAGATATTAAGTCACCTGAATGTTTTGAAATTGAAAAGAGGCTAAAGGAAGAGCTTGATATTCCGTTAATGCACGACGACCAGCATGGTACTGCTATTATATCGGCGGCGGCGCTCATTAATGCGTTGGAAATTGCCGGCAAAAGAATTGATGAAGTAAAGATTGTGATAAACGGTGCGGGGGCTTCTGCAATATCATGTGCTCACCTGTATATAGCCGTGGGTGCCAAGCGCGAGAATATAATGATGTTCGACAGTAAGGGACTTATTGATAAGGACCGTAAAGACTTATCGGAAGAGAAAATATATTTCATTACAGATAAAAAAGCGAAAGACCTTGCCGATGGCATGAAGGGGGCCGATGTATTTGTAGGACTTTCAAAAGGTAACGTGGTGCAACCCGAAATGCTTATGGGTATGAAAGAAAAACCTATAGTTTTTGCCCTTGCCAACCCTACGCCCGAAATATCGTATCCTGAGGCTGTGGCTGCCCGCAAAGATGTTATAATGGCTACAGGCCGTTCCGATTATCCTAACCAGGTGAATAACGTGCTGGGCTTTCCGTTCATCTTTCGTGGAGCGCTTGATGTGCGAGCAAATAAAATTAACGAGGCCATGAAAATGGCCGCCGTTTATGCTATTGCCAACCTTGCCAAAGAACCGGTTCCTGAATCGGTAAATCTTGTTTACGGTTCGCGTAATTTATCGTTCGGCCCGGAATATATTATACCAAAACCAATTGACCCACGCCTAATTTCTACCGTGCCACCTGCTGTGGCAAAGGCAGCTATTGAGTCGGGTGTGGCCCAGCGTAATATTGAAGACTGGGAAGTATACAAACAGGAACTTATTAAGCGCCTTGGCCTCGATAACGACCTGCTGAAGAGCATTACTGCCAAAGCCAAACAAAATCCTAAACGCGTGGTTTTTGCTGAAGCCGACCATTACAAGATTTTAAAAGCCGCCCAGCAGGTAAAAGACGAAGGCATTGCCAAACCTATATTGCTGGGTGATAAAAAGAAAATTAATAAGCTGATTGAAGAATATAACCTTGACCTTGAAGATGTGCCTATAGTTGACCCCCGTTCACAGGAAGAAGAGGCAAGGCGCCATGCATTTGGCGATGTACTTTACCAGAAAAGAAAAAGAAAGGGATATACCCTGTTTGAGGCGCGTAAAATAATGAGGGAGCGTAACTTTTTTGGCGCTATGATGGTGGAAACCGGTGTAGCCGATGCTATGATATCGGGTATTACCCGCAAATATGCCGACCCTATTAAAGCAGCGCTCGAAACCATTGGAGTTGCGCCCGACGTTCGCCGGGTTGCCGGTATGTACATATTGCTTTCCAAGCAGGGCCCGTTCTTCTTCGCCGACACCACCATGAATATTGACCCTTCGGCTGAAGACCTGGCAGATATAACCGCTATTACAGCCAACAGCATTAAACAATTCAATATTACCCCGCGTATTGCCCTGCTTTCCTATTCAAACTTTGGCTCAGTTAAGGGCGAAATACCCGATAAAGTGGCTAAAGCAGTATCTATTTTGCATGAAAAATACCCGGGAATGATAGTAGATGGCGATATACAGGCCAACTTTGCCCTTAATAATGACCTTTTGAAGGAGCAATTCCCTTTTTCGGAACTTGCGAATAAGAGCGTAAACACCCTTATATTCCCCAACCTGGTTTCCGGTAATATAGCCTATAAAATAATGCAGGAAATGGGTGGCCTTGAGGCTATTGGCCCCATATTGCTGGGCATGAAAAAGCCCGTACATATACTTCAGTTGGGGTGTTCGGTAAGGGAAATAGTGAACATGGTGACTATAGCCGTAGTTGATGCCCAGGCGAGGAACAAATAAAATTGTTACTTTTAGGCATTATAGGCTAATATGTACGCATACTTCGAGGGAACAGTAGTAGAGAAAAATCCGGCATACGTTGTAATGGAGTGCAACGGTATAGGATACCTTTTAAATATATCGCTTAATACCTTTTCAAAAATGCCCGACAGGGGCAAGTGTAAGCTCTATGCCCACCTGAGTATTCGTGAAGACGCCCATGTATTATATGGCTTTGCCGAAGAAGCAGAACGCCATATGTTCCGCGACCTTATAAGCGTATCGGGGGTAGGTGAGGTAACGGCCCGTATGATGCTGTCTTCCATGTCTCCGGCCGAAATTCAGCAGGCTATTGTGAATGGCGATGTTAGCCGGCTGAAATCTATTAAGGGAATAGGAGAAAAATCGGCCCAGCGTATAATTATCGATTTGCGTACCAAAATGGGCAAGGAAAGCTTTGGAATAGCCCCTACCTCTATTATAAGCCCGCACAATAAACTGAAACAGGAAGCGTTAAATGCTCTTGAAGTACTCGGATATACAAGAAATGTCGCTGAAAAAGCAATTGATAAAACCATTCAGGAAGAAGGAGAAACCCCGTCTCTGGAAGAGCTTGTTAAAAGAGTATTGAAAAATTTTTAATTTCGTCTCCCCAATTTTATTGATTATAAACATATAAACGACTCTTGATGCAGCATTTCTACTCTTTATAGTATAAGAAAAGAGCCTGTTGAAATTATTAAACAAATATCTACCTCTCCTAGTAACGGTAGCCCTTTTGTTCCACTTTAATAAAAGTGAGGGTAGAAGCAAGGGCTCCTTGTTGCCTAATTTTAAAATTGTTTATTGTGTTGATACTCCCCCTGTTATCCCCCCAAACAACCCTACAGATACCACCAAGGCAATAACCCTCCCGTACCCTTTTACCGACCAATCAGTTGATGCCCCGCCGCTTTATATGCCCGATGGTGGATTGCGCCTTTCGAACCCTTCGAACATAAAAACCGACATTATTTATAACCCCCAAACGGGTAAGTACGATATATACCAGAAGATTGGTGATATGGACTACCGCATGCCAACCGAAATGGACTCGGACCAGTTTATGGAATATATGAGCCAGCAGGGGGAGCATAAATATTTCCAGCAGAAGGTGCAGACTACAGCCAAAGAGCAGCAAAAAAAAGGACTCATACCGCCTATACATATTGGCGGAACCTTGTTTAAGGACATTTTCGGTAGTAATACTGTGAATATACGTCCGCAAGGTTCGGCTGAATTGACATTCGGATTCAATAACTCCAAGATTGAGAACCCAGCCCTGCCTGTTGCGCAACGAAGCTTGACAACCTTCAACTTCGATGAAAACATACAGCTTAACGTGGTGGGTGAAATAGGCGATAAAATGAAACTATCGACCAGCTATAATACCAAGGCCACATTTGATTTCCAGAACCAGATGAAGCTGCAGTTTACAGGACATGAAGATGATATAATAAAAAGCATTGATGCGGGTAATGTTGCATTCAACCTGCCCGGAACACTTATTACGGGTAGCCAGAGCTTATTCGGTGTAAAACTTAAAACGCAGTTCGGAAGATTAACTTCTACTACTGTTTACGCACAGGAAAAAGGCAATAAAAAAACTATTACCGTGCAGAACGGTGCACAGACCAGTAATTTCAATATTAAGGTTGACCAGTACCAGGCCAACCAGAACTTCTTCCTGGCCCAGTATTTTTATAATCAGTATGACAATGCTTTAAAAACCCCACCCATAATAAATTCAGGTGTAACTATTACTAAAATTGAAGTGTGGATAACCAATACAAGTTCTGCCACACAAAATACCCGTGATATTGTTGCCCTTTCTGATTTAGGAGAAAGCAAGAGCTATCTTACCCATTTACCCTACACTGGCCGACCGGTAGCAATAGAGCCAGCATTTAATAGTGTTAAGGATACGGTTATGCCTCCTTTCGATTCAATAAACTCGCTTAACCCCAATTACCTGGAGTCTCGCTACCCGGCTATTTCAAAACCTACCACTGCAGTATCGGGGCTTATTTCATCCGGCTTGACACAGGTAACCGATTTTGAAAAGATTGACCTTGCGCGCATGTTATCACCTTCGGAATTTACATTGAATTCTAAACTCGGGTATATAACATTAAAGCAGCCTTTGAATTACGACCAGGTATTGGCAGTGGCATATCAATATACTATTAATGGCCAAACCTACCAGGTGGGGCAGTTTTCGACCGATGGTGTGCCAACCACGAATGAACTTGTAGTAAAAATGTTGAAGAGCACCAACGTGAGCCCGACAACCCCTATGTGGAAGTTGATGATGAAAAACATCTATTCATTGGGTTCATACCAGATTAATTCACAGAATTTTATGCTGCAGGTATGGTATTCAAATCCTACAACTGGCGTTGATATACCTTATTTGCCTAAGGGCCATTTGGAGGGTAAATTATTATTGGAAGATATGGGATTGGACCAGTTGGATATAAACGGAGATCGTTCGCCTGATGGAATATTCGACTTTATTAATGGTGTTACTATTGATGCTGCTAACGGGCTTGTTATATTCCCAAGCGTACAACCTTTTAATACTTACCTGGCAAATAAACTTACGAGCGTAGGAGACGCAAGTCTTACTCCGCAATTCTGTTTCCCGGCGCTATACGATTCGGTTCTTGTCGCGGCACAGCAGGAGCCTAACCTTGATAGGTATTGGTTGCGGGGTAGCTTCCAGTCTTCTGCCGGTTCAGATATATCACTTGGCGCCATGAACGTGCCACAGGGCTCTGTTTTAGTAACAGCAGGTGGAATAAAGCTGACTGAAAACGTTGATTATTCGGTAGACTATACGCTTGGGCGTGTGAAGATTCTCAACCAGGGTCTTTTAAGTTCAGGAACACCAATTGTAATATCGCTGGAAAATAATGCACTGTTCAGCATACAGTCGAAAACCTATTTCGGACAGCACTTTGATTATATGCTTTCGAAAAACGCTAACCTGGGTGCAACTGTTGTAAACTACACCGAACACCCTTTAACGCAAATTGTGAGCATAGGACAGGAGCCTGTTTCAAATACCATGGTAGGCCTTAACGGAGATTTTAAAGTACAGGCGCCCTGGCTTACTGATGCTATTGACAAGCTACCATTTATTCATACCAAGGCTCCCTCGGAAATTACAAGCAGCTCCGAAGTCGCAGCTATGATACCCGGCCACCCTAAGTATATTGGTTCAACGGGTAATGCATACCTTGATAACTTTGAAGGCAGTGAAAGTTTTATTGATATTTCGCAGCCTTACTCATGGTCAATTGCCAGTATACCCCAGGGCCAGGCAAGCATGTTCCCTGAAGCGAATAATATTGCTCTTGATTCTTCAGGTACTATTGAAGGCTTTAACAGGGCTAAAGTTTGCTGGTATGTAGTAGATCCTTTATTCCAGCAGCAAACCAGCGGGACAACACCATCAAATCTTTCTACAGATGTAATGTCGGATAACTTTACCCGGATGGTATTGCAAACGGAAATATTTCCGAACGAGCAATCACCTGCAGGTACCCCGCTTAACCTTCCCGTACTTAACGTGGGTTACTTCCCGAGTATGAGAGGCCCATATAACTACGATACCGGAAGTATTTATTCGGCTGGGGTAGCTACAAATGGTACACTTAATAAACCTACAACACGTTGGGGTGGTATAATGCGCCCCATACAGGAAACAGATTTTGAAACAGATAATATTGGTTTTATAGAATTCTGGATGATGGACCCTTATAACTCTGACCTTACCGGTGATCCTTCAGCAGCTTCAATACTCCAGGGTGGAAACTCAACAGGAACATTATATTTCGATTTAGGCGATGTATCGGAAGACGTTTTACCCGATGGGTTAAAAAGTTTTGAAAATGGGTTACCTACTAATGCTACCGATGCAGCTAATCCTGCCAATGTTAATAATCCATATACAACATCACATTGGGGAAGAGTAGCTGTAAACCCTGCGTTGGTTAATGCATTTGATAATGATGTAACCTCCCGCCCTTTCCAGGACGTGGGACTTGACGGATTAAGTGATGCTCAGGAACAAGTTTTCTTTGCTAAATATATTGCGGGTATCGGAAGGGAAGAAAAGAGCACAACAGATACTGCATACACTAATGCATTTAATGACCCTTCGGCTGATGATTACCATTATTACCGTGGCGATGATTATGACGCTGCAAATACCAATGTGCTTCAAAGGTATATGATGTATAATGGTCTTGAAGGAAACTCGCCTACACAGGCACAATATGGTAGTGAAAACCCTAATGGGGGTAATTACCCTACTACTGAAAGTACCTTGCCTAATACCGAAGATATTAACCAGGATAATACATTAAGTACTGATGAAACCTATTATGAATACCAGGTTAAAATGGACCCTAGAGATGTAAACTCTTCCAACGTAGGTAACAACTATATTACAAATGCATACATGGCTACTTCAGCAACATTGCCTAACGGGAATACTAAAAAAGTATGGTGGTACCAGTTTAAAATCCCTATCAGTAGTTTTATTCGTAAGGTTGGCCCTATAGCCGATTTTAAATCAATACGTTTTATACGTATGTATTTTAAAGGGTTCGATAAACCTATCATGTGCCGCTTTGCCAAACTTGAACTTGTGCGCGATGACTGGCGCAAATTCGATGGTTCATTGCTCGCCCCGGGCGAATATATTCCGGCTGATATTAACACTACATTTAATATGTATGGAGTTAACCTGGAAGAAAATGCCAGCCGTACTCCTGTAAGTTATGTTATACCTCCGGGTATACAAAGGCAGCTCAACCTGCAATCGGCCAACCTTGTGCAGATGAACGAAGGCTCGCTGGCATTACAGCTTTGCAACCTGCAGGATGGTGACGCACGCGGTGTATATAAAAATGTTCAGCTCGACCTGCGCGCCTATAAGGATATGAATATGTTTATTCACTGCGAATCGGCCGACCCTGCTCACCCGCTGAAGCAAGGCGATGTTACAGCATTCATCCGCCTGGGTAGCGACTTTACCAACAACTACTATGAATATGAAATTCCGTTGCAGGTAACTCCTCCGGGCAGTTACAATACCAATAATGCGAATGACCAGACCACTGTTTGGCCCACAAATAACCAGATGGATATTCAGCTTTCAAAACTGGAAAGCGCAAAACTGGCTCGTGATGCTGCCGTGGGAAATAACACTTTAGGGTATGAGTTGCCCTATACTGTTAAAGATGGAAATAATAATATTACGGTAGTGGGTAATCCAACAATCAGTAATCTGCAGGTAATAATGCTGGGCGTGCGAAACCCGAAACGGATACCCGCCACAGCCACTACCGATGACGGGCAGCCGAAATGTACGGAAGTCTGGTTTGATGAATTACGCATGACCAATTTCTCGGAAAAAGGAGGCATTGCTGCTATAACCAGGGCCACTGTGAAACTTGCCGATTGGGGCACATTATCGCTTGCGGGTAACCTTTCCACACCCGGGTTCGGAAGCCTTGAAACCACGGTTGGTAATCTGAGCCGTGAAACAGATGAAGGATTTAATATTGCCACTAATCTTGAAATGGGCAGATTGCTTCCACCCAAATGGAATGTAAGCGTACCCATGTATGCGGGCTATGGAGAGCAGATTGTAATACCGGAATATAACCCGCTGGACCCTGACATTTTATTGAAGGATGCATTAAATACATTACCCAAAGAAGCGGCGGACAGTTTAAGAAATGAAGCAATAGGTATAACCAAAACCAAGAGTTTAAACTTTACCAATGTCCATAAAAATAAAGGGAAGAATGCCAAGAAGAGCCACTTCTATGATATAGAAAACCTGTCGGCGTTATATGCCTTTACGGAACAGGATAAAAAAGATATAAATACAGACCATAGCATAACGCGAACATATAAAGGAGGACTGACGTATAATTATTCTTTCCATCCTAAGCCCATACAGCCGCTTATAAAATCCGACTTCTTTAAAAAGAGCAAGTACCTGGCCCTTATACGCGATTTCAATTTCTATCCTATGCCTGATAAATTAAGTATTTCAGCCAATGTTGACAGGATGTATAATGAATTTGAATTGCGGAATAATATACCGGGAATTGATTTTCAGTTACCTACTTCTGTAAGTAAAACATTTAATGTACTAAGGAATTACAGCCTTACTTTCCCTATTACAAAATCGCTGAAATTTGAGTACATAGCTACCAATGGTTCGCGGATTGATGAGCCGCCGGGTGTGCCCATTACAACCAGTCAGCAAAAAGATAGTGTGTGGAGAAACTATTTCCTTAACAGGCAGGAGACTACCGACTTCAACCAGAAAATGAATATTAATTATGATGTGCCCATAAATAAAATCCCGATTCTCGATTTTGTTACTGTCAACGCGCGTTACAGCAGTTCGTACCAGTGGCTGCATGCCCCATTTGCAGAGGAGAGCCTGGGAGCCACTATACAGAACTCGAATACCAAATCGCTTAACGGGCAACTGAACATGACAATGTTCTATAATAAAATACCTTTCCTGAAAAAATTCCTCCAGGAACAGAAAGGGAACCAGAAAGGGCCTCAACCACCCGGCAAAGGAGTAGGCCCTATGAATAAAAACCAGCAGCAACAACAGCCCGATAAAGCGGATACAGCGAAAAAACCAGCCAGTTTTTATGCAGGTAAGTGGTTTGTATATTTACTAACCTCCGTTAAGAATGTTTCATTTACATACAGTAACACACAAGGTATTGTATTGCCCGGTTTCAGGTACACCCCTTCATTTTTCGGAATGGATAATATTGACAGCTGGGCCCCGGGACCTTCATTTGTATTTGGCGGAAGACAAAAGGGAATTCCGGCCACACTTGATGGTAATACATATACTGTGCCCATATTTGTCCAGGATGTATTTAATAATAGATTGCTGACAACTAATGACTCAATATTTACTCCGCTTTCTACTATTAATACTACTACATACAGCGGGCATGTAACATTAGAGCCAATACCTGATTTTAAAATTGAGCTTACAGCTACACATACATTTGCAAAGAATACAAGTATGTATGTACATGATTCTGTATTAGCTAACGGAGCAGACCATTATGTTATTAATACATATACAGAATCGGGTAATTTCAGTATGACTTATTTTATGTTACCTACCATATTTGAAGGCAATACTGCAAGCGATACAAGGCTATTCTATACTTTCCTTGATTACAGAAGCATTATTTCAACACGCTTAGGCTCTGCAAAAGGTTCTGGTTCTTCGGGTCCTTTGGGAGGGTATTATGATGGTTATGGCCCGCTTTCGCAGCAAGTTGTTATACCCGCTTTTCTTGCAGCTTATTCGGGCGAAAGTGCCGACCGTGTTAATCTTAATCCATTCCCGTCAATACCATTCCCTAATTGGAACATTACTTACTCAGGCCTCTCCAAACTTATTCCATGGGTAAAGAAAAATACGCAGACAGTTACTATCAGCAGTGCATATACTTCTACATATACCATGGGTGGATATAATTATAACCTGCTGTATAATCTTAATCCCGACCTGCCACCTACCCGCGACAATTCAGGAGACTTCCTGCCACTTGACCAGATACCTACCGTGACCCTTGATGAGCACTTTGATCCGCTTATTAAAATCGGTGTTACATTGAAGAGCAATATTATGTCGACAGTTGAAGTACGCCACGACAGGCAGATAGCGCTTAACATGAGCGACCTTTCCGTAAACGAAGTTCATGGCAACGAATATATTGCCGGTATAGGGTATAAAATTAAGGGGGTTCCCTTACCAATTAAAATAGGTAATAAACCACTTAAGAATGATGTTACTATCAAACTCGATTTTTCATATAGAATTAACCAAACTATTTTACGTAATAGCGAAAACCTATCGAACCAGGTTACGGGTGGAACATCTATATTAAGTATAAAACCACAGGCCGAGTATAACGTTAACCAGCGTGTTACGTTCAGGTTGTTCTTCGACAAGATTATTAATAATCCGCTTATTTCTTCTTCCTATCCTACTTCTACTATGGATGGTGGAATTGCAATTCGCTTTACGCTTTCTTAAAAAAGAAAGCAGGGCGTTTTACGATTTATATAAAAAAGGTTACACTTTATTTTTATTTTTCTGTTAAAGATATTCACCAAAAATGTTAATCTAAACAGATTTTACGGGTGTTATGTTAAATATCACTGGAGCGATATGATGAATATCATAATGAATAACAGTTGATTATGCGATATTTATAATAGTGGATATAAGATTTTCGTAACCTACTAAAAGATGTATCGTTTAGGTATAAAAGAGAGAACAAACTAACATCCTTTATCATGGAACCAATAACTACGCTTACAGGTTATATATTAAGCAGGTTCCTTCACGGAATAAGAATAATCCTGCTTACAGCTTTCCCGGTGGTTTTTATAAGCCACGAGAGCATTGCGCGAAACATTAAAAATAAAGCGCCCACAACAGAAGGTGACGGAGGGACTCTCCGGGGCCTGCTTCATTATAATGAAAGCCAAAGCATCGCCCCGGGAACGTATCCCTTGATAACGGCTTCAATTGATAATAACAAATCCAACCAGATTAGTCAACAAGAAAATTACGTACAAACCCAGGCCCACAGTTTACCAGATGAATTCACAGCAGCTACTTATACTACCACAAGCAAACCCGACAAAGGCGAGGCGCTAGAGCGTGCCTCAACCAAGCTGCAGTCCTATAATATTTTATTAACCGTTCAGAAGAATGCAAATGCATCAGATTCCCTCATGCAACTCTTCTGCAATTACTATTACGATAAGATATATGGTACCGACAGAAGCCTTTTATGGCAACAGGTGGAAAGCGGGCAGATATCATCGGACAATGACATTAAGAATTTCGCTCAGCAAAGAATAAATGAATACACCACTCTTCTTCTGCAGTTTATAAAAATTGCACAGGAATATCCTTCAAGCGTTGCTGAGTATGCCCACAGGCAAACCCATTCACCCATGGGCACATGTAACCCTGCATGCGATAATATAGGATTTGAATCGGGTAACTTATCGGCATGGAGCGCTTATTATGCACAAAATACTTCAAGCACAAGTTTTACAAGCACAGCACCAACAGGCGGAGCATGCGGAGCGGTATCACGTTCGGCATATGACCCTACTACAGCTAGCTACCAGGTGGCATTGATGAGTGGTACAGGCCTCGACCCTGTAGCAGGTGCATTAATACCTGTTGTATGCCCCACCGGTGGAAAGTATTCATGTCGCATTGGAGACAGCACACGCAATGGTGCCCAGATAGGAATATTGGAACAGACATTTACCGTTACACCTGCTAATGCCAACTTTACATATATGTATGCAGTGGTACTGGAAAATCCTTCACATCCTTATTTTGAACAACCTTACTTTAATGTGGCCATCCTCGACCAAAGCGGTAACCCGATTGCCAACTGCGGTAATTATTCAGTAGTATCTGGCCCAGGCTTACCAGGCTATACAGCTATTTATTATGCACCCGATGGTGATACCGTTTACTGCAAGCCCTGGACAACGGTATTCGTACCTTTACAGGCCTACATAGGACAGTGTATTACATTAAAACTTACAGCATCTGACTGTGCATTGGGCGGACACTTTGGTTATGCCTATTTCGATGCTACTTGTTCACCCGGTATTATTTCATCATCGCCTGCTATTTGTGGCAATAATGTTACACTTACTGCTCCTTCGGGCGCCGCAACATACCAATGGTTCGGCCCTTGCATTGTAGGCTCATCTACTTCGCAAACTGTAACTGTAAGCTGCGCAGGTATTTATAAAGTAGCTGTAACCAGTGTTACAGGCAGCGGCTGCTCTGATACAATTGTAGATACGGTAAAAGGCAGCACACCTCCTGTGGTTTCAATTATTTCGCACACCAATGTAAGCTGTAACGGCGGAAGCAACGGCGATGCTGTAGCTTCCGTTACCGGAGGCACTGCACCTTATAAATATTCATGGTCGCCAAGTGGTGGAAGTGCAGCCAATGCAACCAACCTTAGTGCAGGAACATATACAGTTACTGTTACTGATGCCACCGGATGTAAAGACACAGCTTCTGTAATTATTACACAGCCGGCACCTGTTACATTGGGCGTTACAGCCATATTAAATGTAAGTTGTAATGGAGGTAATAACGGAGATGCTACCGTAGCCGCAGGCGGAGGCACAGCTCCTTATAAATTTTCATGGTCGCCTAGTGTCAGCACGTCAAATTCAGCTACCAATCTTGCTGCCGGTTCATATACTGTTACAGTAACGGATGCAAATAGCTGTATGGCTTCAATTAGTATTACCATTACACAACCTGCTGCCATTGTGCTTACGCCCGCTTCAACACCTGTCAGCTGCAATAGTGGCAATAATGGCACAGCAACTATAAAAGCAACCGGCGGAACAGGAGCATACAAGTATACATGGTCACCTAATGTTAGTTCCGGTAATTCAGCCTCTAACCTAACAGCGGGTGTTTATACTATTGTAGTTACCGATGCCAACAGTTGTTCAGCTACAACTACAGTTACTGTTAATCAACCTACCCCGATTGTAGTTTCTGTTCCTTCGCACACCAATGTTACATGCCATGGCAGCAACAATGGTTCGGCAACAGCTACGGCTACAGGCGGCACTTCGCCCTATAAATATGCATGGAGCAACGGCCAGAGTGGTACTTCTGCTACTAATCTTATTGCAGGAACTTACGTAATAACTGTAACAGACGCTAACGGATGTACAGAAAGAGACAGCGTTGCTATTACTCAACCCAATGCATTAATAGTTACTTCAACTGTTTCAAATGTTCTTTGCAATGGCGGTAATGATGGCAGTGCTACCGCATCTGCAACAGGTGGTACCGGTGCATATACTTATTTATGGAATACTATACCGCCGCAAACTACGCCTGCAGCAAGTAATTTAATTGCAGGTAATTATGTGGTTACAGTTACCGATGCCAATGGCTGCAAGGGAACAGATACTGCAATAATTATACAACCTACTTCAGTAACTTCCCTGATAAGTTCTGTTACCAACATTCTTTGCAATGGTGGAAATAATGGCAGCGCAACTGTTACGGCCAATGGTGGAACAAGCCCCTATACATACGTATGGACCCCTAAAGGCGGAACAGGTAAAACGGCCAATAACTTAACTTCCGGAATATATACAGTAACTGTTACCGATGCGCACAATTGTGTTACCACATCAGTAGCAACCATTATTGAGCCTGCGGCACTTACAATTACTTCTTCTTCAACTGATGTAAGCTGCAATGGCGGCAATAACGGAAGTATTACAATTACAGCTACCGGCGGAACAGGTACATACAATTATACCTGGGTTCCCAAAGTAAGCAGTGGCAATTCTGCTACTAATCTTATTGCAGGTAATTACAGTATTACGGTTACCGATGCTAACGGTTGCTCAGCAACTGCAAATGTAACGGTAACCCAGCCGACAGCCCTGGTAACAAGTATTACATCACAAACTAATGTAAGCTGCAACCTGGGAAATAATGGAAGCATTAACACATCAACAGGCGGCGGTACGCCTCCGTATAATTATGCATGGACACCCAAAGTAAGCAGCGGCCCTAGTGCAACCAACTTAAGCGCTGGTAACTACACATTAACAGTTACCGATGCTAACGGATGTACAAGTTCTGTTAAAACCAGTGTAGGCCAGCCTCAGCCATTGAATGTAGTTTCAACATCGGTAGAACCTACCTGTAACGGCCTTGAGAATGGTTCTATTACAGCGTTTGTATCAGGTGGCACGCCAGCGTATAACTATGTATGGAATACTGCACCTCCCCAATATACAAGTGTGGCTACCGGAATAGGAGCAGGCAAATATGTTGTGGTTGTGACCGATAATAACGGTTGCACTAAAAATGATACCATAACATTATCACAGCCTGCAGTTCTGAACACTACAATAACCGGTGCAAAAAATGTTACTTGCTTTGGCGACAGTAATGGTTCAGCAGGCGCTGCGGTTACAGGTGGTACGCCTCCTTATAACTACGCGTGGAACACTACCCCCAAGAAAACAACATATACAGTTTCAGGCCTGAAGGTTGGTTCATACACTGTAAATGTTACCGATGCTAACGGATGTACTGCAAATGCTTCTGTTGCTATTACACAGCCTACGCCTGTAACTACAACCGCTACAGCGCCCGATAGCGTGTGCAGTAGTACTACAGTAACCATAACTGCAGCGGGTAGCGGTGGTAACGGAACATATACCTACCAATGGAGTACGGGTAAAGGTTCTATTGCAACCCAGAATGTTACGCCCGATAGCAGCACTACTTATACAGTAACTGCTGTTGACGGTAACGGATGCAAAGGCACACCTGCCACTGTAACCATTGGCACATGGAACCTCGGAGCAGCTGACTTATTGGTTACTCCTCCGCAAAAGGTATGTAATGGTGATACGGTTACCTTGTATGCTAACATAACCAATACCAATTCAGGCTCTCCATCTATCACATGGAGCAATGGATACACAGGCAGCGGCCCGTTCATGGTTGTACCATACAAGGACAGCACTTTTGTAATTACTGCTGCCAATAAATGTGGCGCAATAGTTACCAAAACCATAATCGTAATAGTAAACCCTTTGCCTGTAATACGCATACCTTATATGAATGGCGCATCGTGCGGTGAAGTAACCTTTAACTATCACGATACGAATAGGGCAAATAGCGCCGATACGTATGTATGGAACTTTGGCGATGGCAGCACTGGTAATACTAATCCGGTATCGGTTACTTATACCCAATCTGGAACATATTCGGTAACCGTGATAGTAACTTCACAAGCAGGATGCAAGAGCACAGCCAGTGCCGATGCAGATGTTACTGTTTACCCTGTTGCAAAAGCCGATTTCACAGCCGACCCTAAACAAGCGCCGATTACTAATCCTGTAATCACCTTCATCGATGAATCTACCAATACCAGTACATGGGAGTGGGATTTTGGCGACGGAGGAAAAGCAAACTATACTTCATCGCATAACCCTGTTCATATGTACCATGATACCGGAAGATATGTAGTAACACTAACTACAAATAACAGCTATGGTTGCCCGGGTATGAAGATTGATACAGTAGAGATAGTTCCCGAATCTACTTTCTATATTCCGAATGCATTTACCCCTAATGGCGATGGTGAAAACGATTACTTCACCGGCAAGGGCATTGGAATAGTTAACTATCACATGCAGATATTCGACCGCTGGGGCATGATGATATTTGAAACCTATGATTTGTACCAGGGCTGGGACGGACGCGCAAATGGCGGTTCAGGCATTGCACAACAGGACACCTATGTTTATAAAATTAACTTAACCGATATTTTTCACCAGCAACACTACTACATAGGCGCTGTCAATTTATTGAAATAAATCTTTCGGCCCCAACTATAACCTCTTCGTTTCACTTTACGGGAAACGGAGAGGTTTTTTTATTGCTTTGTAATAATGCCTTCTTTCAGCATCTCATCCATACGTTGGGTATAGTCAGTATTTAAATTCTGCTGACTAAAACCTTTGGCCATTAATACCAGTTTTTGTAAGGTGTATTGCACTTGTTGCCCCTCATAACTGTAATAACTTTTCGAATCGCCTGTAAGAGTATTAAAGTAACGAAGTTTCTTTTCTCCTTCATCGAACATATCTTTACTCAGTGCATTTGCTTTGTCAAACTTGCCTAGCTCGTAATAGCAATAGACAAATACAACCATAGGGTCATCGTAGGCATAACTGGTTTCAGGTATAGAATCAATGCATAGGTTAAGGATCCGTAGTGCAGAATCATTTTTATGCTCGTCTATAAGTTTCTGTGCAAGCAGCCCTGTTTTATCTCTTAACTGGTATGCCATGCGGCGGATATTTTCATCTATATAAATTCCTGAACCCATATTGCCCCAACGGAATTTATGAATAACATTATTATACATGGCATCTGCGGCAATACTTATATCTGTCTCCTCCTTCACATCAGGATTTCTTAAGGGTACTAGTTCATAAACTAATCCGTCAAGTTGCAGATATTTCTCTAACCCTATATATGCTTCAGGGCCAGCGGTAGTAGTAAAACATATTGGGCGGCTCCAATCATCGTGCGCTAAAATATCCAGTACTATCATGGTGTTCTTTCCCACATAACTTGTGGGTATGGTCCAGTCTATTGAAGAAACAATACTGTCAGCAAGGGATTGAGGCACAATATTATTTTTCAATACCTGTTCTTTATCAACTTTCAATGCAACGTTTTTAGAGGGCAGATAGTTCATGAATTTTCCATCATGCAAATCAAGTTCATCGTTATGATTAGTGCTTTTAATGAATTCCATCGTCTTAGTTAAATCGCTATAATCACGCGTGGTTTCAAGTATCGGCAGATAATCTCGTGTGCCATCGACATACTGTCCATGTGTCAGGGTAATAGGCAAGGGGGCAGATTTATAAGTCCTTCTTTTCATCTGGTCGATGTACCAGTCGGCAGAGAGCAGGCTAAGGTTGCACACACGCACATCCGTACGAATGCCTTCAACCTCCTGTGCATACCATAGGGGGAAGGTGTCATTATCGCCATTGCAAAATAAAACAGCATTTGGCGGGCATGATTCCAGGAAGTCAATGGCTATATCTCTGCAGGTATATCGCCCAGAACGGTCATGGTCATCCCATTCGGCATGAGCCATAACAATAGGCACTACAAGACACAGGGCAGTCGCGCCAAAAGCAATGTATTTAGAATTACGATTATTTGAAATGAAAACACTTACCCGATCAAAAATTGCTATTACCCCTAATCCAATCCATATAGCAAAAGCGTAAAATGCCCCTACATAGGAATAATCTCTTTCACGGGGTTGGTAAGGAGTTTGATTGAGGTACAGTATTATAGCAAGCCCGGTAAAGAAAAAGAAAACTGTTACCACCAATGCATTGGCCTTGTCTTTCCTGAGTTGATAAATAAACCCCAATAATCCCAACAATAAAGGCAGCCCATACATTACATTTCGTGCTTTGTTATTGGTATATTCTGCAGGAACATTCTTGCTTGGTATGCCCATTGCTTCATCTATAAATGAAATACCTGTAATCCAGTTGCCATGCAATGCATCATCACTATCATAGCCCTGTATATCGTTCTGCCTGCCACAAAAGTTCCACATAAAATATTTCCAGAACATAAAACCCATCTGATACCGAACAAAATATTGTATGTTATCGAAATAGGCGGGTTTATCAATTATTCTTTTCTTTTTACCTGCATCAACAAAGGGAACTTTTTCCACATCGGTACCTCCCCAGTTTTTATAACCTCCGGGGTGACCTTCGTTACCATCATACATGCGTGGGAAAATGGTACAGAAGCGGGAATCGTAATTGGGCACTTCCTTCTTCATGTCATTTACTACAACATACTTGCCCGATTTTTCATCTTTAGCATATTCAGGGTCCCCATCTTTATAAGGTAATGCAGTATCAAGCGGGGAATTGTAATATGGCCCGTATACTAATGGCCAGTCGCCATATTGCTGCCGGCCTAAATAAGCATGAAGGTTAATGGCATCGCTGGGGTTATTCTCATTCATTGGCGTATCGGCATTAGCACGTATTACCAATATCAGGAACGAAGAGTACCCTATAATCAGCATTGAAAAAGCGAGGATAGCCGTATTCCAGCCCGGTTTTTTATAGTGTTTTGTTATCCACAAACCAATAAGTATAAGCAGGGTTACAGATAACCCATAAATGGCAGTGCCCGATTCAAAGTGCATGCCCATTCTATTGACAAAAAACAGCTCAAACAGGGTTGCCAGTTGTAATATGCCGGGTATTATAATTGCTTGTATAGAGCCAAGCAACATAACGGCAATTATGCTTGTTATAAGTGCCCCCTGAGCTTTGGGCCTCTTCCTGAATAAAGGGAACCATTTTAAGGTTACCCCTTCCTGGTAGCGCTTGAAATAATAGACAAATACTACCGCAGGTATAGTAAGTAGACATAATAGGTGAACACCAATGGAAAGCCCGATAAGATAAAAAGTAAGCACTATCCACCTTGTGGCAAAGGAATCTGCCCTTTCCCACTTGGTTATACACCAGAAAACCATAGCTGTAAAACAGGACGACATGGCATAAACCTCGCCCTCAACGGCTGAAAACCAAAAAGAATCGGTAAAGGTGTAGGCCAGCGAGCCTATTAGCCCAGCGCCCAAAATGGCATACATTTTGCCTTCGGTAACCTCACCCGATTTCTTTACCAGCTTGGTTCCAAACCAGGTTATGGTCCAGAACAGGAACATAATGGTAAGGGCGCTGCAGGTAGCTGAAACCCGGTTTATATAAGGGGCTACCTTATGAACATCGCCAAAGGTTAAAAGTGATACCAGGTGGGCTATAAGCTGTAAAAACGGGGCTCCGGGAGGGTGGCCTATCTGCAATTTGTAATCGACTGATATAAACTCGCTGCAATCCCAGAAACTGGCCGTAGGCTCAATAGTTGACCAATAAACCCATGCAGAAAAGAGGAAAATGGCCCATCCCAGTAAATTATTTAGCCAGCTAAAACGCCGCCCCGGCTGCTGCAATGAGCCATTTGTCATACTTTTTGAAGGAATATGGGCGAAATTAGCAAATAATAGAGCCTATGGCAGGGGTTTGGAGGCTCAAAATATTTTTTATCTTTGCGCTCCCTTTGGAAAAAGTTCATTATTTGATTGCCCGATGGTGTAACTGGCAACACGTCTCCCTTTGGAGGAGAAGAGCCCTGGTTCGAACCCAGGTCGGGCAACGTTAAAAAGCCCCTGACGTAACAGTCAGGGGCTTTTCTATTTGGTATTATAGAGCAGAGTTTCTTTGGATAATAACTTCATTTTTATATATTTGATAAGTATTATAGGCCGTTGCACATAAACAAGCCATTGATGAAACAAGTATTTACTTTCACCCTTACCATTTTATTTTCAAATTTAGTACTGGCGCAAGCGGCAAAAAAAATACCCGTTAAGCTAGACCAACACCATACTTTTGTCAGTGGTATGTTGCAAAAGCAGGTAAAACGGGATGTTAAGAATAAGTCGGGTAAAATGGAAAGCCTTATGGCGCAAAGCACCCGCGATAATACGGGAGATTCACTTATTGATTCTGTAAAACTAATGTATGGCCCTATTGATACTTCTATTTACGATTACAATGCATTGGTATATCCCTTTAATTATCCTTACAGCACTACGCCTATGTTCAACAATAACCTGGGTAACCATACCAGTCCCATGGTTTGGTTCAGCGCTTATTATCACTGGACGGTAGACCCCAACACACTTAGTTATATCTTTTACCAGGAAGAATTCAGGGATTTTGACATTCATAAAAATGTTAGTAGCGATACAGCATTGTATGCCGACTCGAGTTTCATTCCGAACATGACATATACCAATAAGTTTAACGTTAATAGCATTACAAGTAGCTATGCATTTACTTACCAGGCAGGTAAATCGGACAGTACATACAAACAGTTTTTTACGTATACGGCGGGAAATCTTACTAAGGACAGTATTTATGAATATAGCGGTGGAAAATGGCACCTGGTTTCAAAAACGTTGTATGCATACAATATTTCAAACGACCTGATAGAAATTGATAGCTATTCTAACCCGACCGATACAACATTTACAAAACCGCTTATAGAGCAATACCAGTATTTTAATTTCTACGATGGCAGTCATAGGCTGCTGAATCTATATGAAAAGCAATATGATGGTGCAAACCTCACTCCATACGTGACCGATACATTTGCATATACGGCTGCATATATGTACCACACCTCATGGAAGGAATACCAATATGATATTATAAATAAATATTGGGCTCCAATAACTTATATGACCAAGCATGTAAACGGGTCTGGGCTTCCGGATACTGTTAACATACAAGCCTTCGATAGCCTGGCTAACCAATGGGTGCCATACACACTGGATATTGTAAAGTATGACAGTGTAAATAACCCGGATAGCCTGCTGGCTTTTGAATATAACTTCACTGCTTTCCCCGCGACTCCAAACTTTACTACCGTATATTATTACAATTATGTAAGCGACCCTAATTCAGTAAATAATATCAGCGCCGCAAACAATAACATTACAGTTTACCCGAATCCGGCGCATGAAAGCATAACCTTGAGTGGAGTAAGCAATAAGAACCCAACAGTCTGGATTGCCCTTTATGATATGCAGGGTCGCATGTACGGAAGGGAAGAGATTGCAGTAAAAGATGGCAATGTTGAATTACCTGTAGATTATCTTGTACCGGGTGTATACATGCTTACCCTACAAGACGGAGCAGGAGCCATGCTCAGCAGGAAACTGGTTGTGAAGGAGTAGTTTTATTTTCTCTTTGTTTTTCCTACACTTAATATAACATCAGATTGTTCCCTTGCTCGTTGTACAGGCACTGGAATATGCTTGTCAAGTGACCATTTCAACCTTTTTAAGTAGACAGGCTTTGCTTTTACCGGCAGTTTATAAATGCGTTCAGAAGCCAGGAAAATTACTCTTATCACGGTATCTTGTTTTGCAATGGCTAGTATTTTTAATACTGTCATAGTATCTGTTACCGAACCGTTCTTGATTTTATGATTTTGTGCAGTTGCAGGATAAAACAGGTATACATAAAAAAATAAACCCAACAGGC
>Ga0206835_1011_pt1 | contig 99526 bp, 82 predicted proteins | sample Alteio_BWOrgCont_31_FD_152853 | JGI IMG/M metagenome (GOLD analysis project Ga0206835, IMG submission 152853) | Enriched cells from forest soil in Barre Woods Harvard Forest LTER site, Petersham, Massachusetts, United States -... | ecosystem: Environmental > Terrestrial > Soil > Temperate forest >...
AAGGCTCAACAGAGGCTTCAGTAAAAAAAGGTACAGGCAGTGTTGCGAAGGCCGATAAGCCAAGCACCGATGTTACAATTCAAACTGTATCTGCATCAGCTAAAAAATTCATTGGGGATACATTATCAGCAAAAATTGGCGGATTGGAAGATCAGCTGAAGAATGCGGGTACTGATGCGGATAAACTAGCGTTGGAACAAAAACTTGCCAAACAATGGGATGTGATCAATCAACCCGGCCCTGCGGCATTTTATTACCAGGCAATTGCCCGGAGTGAAAATACTGCTGAAAGCTGGATTGTTGCCGGTAACCATTTTAACGATGCTTACAAACAGGCCCAGGATACTACGGCACAGCCGGTATTTGATGCCAATGCTGTCGAAGCTTTCCAGGTGGCTACCAAGCTAAAACCTGAAAGCCTTGATGCTAAAACAGGTTTAGGCATTGCTTATGTAAATGGTGGCGGCCCGCCGATGCAAGGCATTGGTTTACTGCTTGATGTAGTAAAGCAAGACCCTACAAACTACAATGCCGAATTAAATTTAGGTATGTTTGCCATGAAGTCGGGACAGTTTGAAAAAGCGGTTGACAGGTTTAAAACCATCATTGCTCAAAAGCCCGGCATTGAGCCATACTTTTATCTTGCTGAAAGTTACAAACAGCTTGGTATGAAACAGGAAGCAATAGCTGCTTACGAAAAGTGTAAAACAATGATGCCTGATCCTACATTTGATCAGAAAATCGACGAATACATAAAGGAATTAAAAAATTAAATAACATTTAAATTATTATTATTATGCCCAGCGGTAAAAAACGTAAAAGACACAAAATGGCTACCCACAAACGTAAAAAACGTTTAAGAAAAAATAGACATAAAAAGAAATAGGCTGCTTTTTATAAAGCGTTTATTTAACCTGCCAGCTATCATATCTGGCAGGTTATTTTAGTTACTGTTTTTTACCCTCTTATACACCTATAGCCTTTTGGCTGTAATTAAGAAATGGAGTAGCATTGATAAAGGAATTAATTATCGATTCAACCCCCAACGGGGCTACTATTGCATTATTACAGGATAAACAACTTGTAGAACTTCATAAAGAGCAAATCAGCAACAATTATACTGTTGGTGATATTTATTTGGGCCGCATTAAAAAAATTATGCCCAGCCTTAATGCTGCTTTTGTTGATGTAGGTTACGAGAAGGATGCCTTTTTGCATTATCTTGATTTGGGGCCGCAGGTACAAAGCCTGCTAAAGCTTGCCAAACAAGTGCGTAGCGGTGGTTATCAATCAAAGCTTTTAGATAACTTTAAGCTTGATGCTGATATAAACAAAGGAGGCAAAATCTCCGAAGTTTTAACTAAAAATCAGCTGATTCCCGTACAGATAGCCAAGGAGCCCATTTCAACAAAGGGCCCACGCTTAAGCGCCGACTTATCCATAGCCGGGCGTTATGTGGTATTGGTGCCTTTTTCTGAAGTAATTTCCATCTCCAAAAAAATAAAAAGCAATACCGAGCGTACCCGCTTGCGTAAAATTGTGGAGAGCATAAAACCTGCTCATTTTGGCGTTATTATACGTACCGTTTCCGAAGGGAAAGGCGTTGCCGAAATGCAGAAGGATTTGTTAGACCTGATATCAAAATGGGAATCATTTATTACCCGTTTACCATCGGTTGAACCCTCTAAAAAGATTTTAGGTGAGATTGGCCGTACTTCTACCATTCTTCGTGATTTGCTGAATGCCGATTTTCAAGGCATTACGGTAAATGATAACGCGATGTATGAAGAAGTGAAGTCATACATCCATGAGATCTCACCTGATCTGGAAAGCATTGTACGTTTGCACAAGCATAAGGACCCTTTGTTTGAACACTTCGGTGTCGACAAACAAATTAAAGGTGCTTTTGGCAAAACGGTAAACCTTGCCGGTGGCGCATATTTGGTTATTGAGCATACAGAAGCCCTGCACGTTATTGACGTGAACAGCGGTAACCGTACTGCCAATAAGGAGAACCAGGAAGAAAACGCTTTCCAGGTAAACAAGGAAGCGGCTAAAGAAATTGCACGTCAACTGCGCCTGCGAGATATGGGTGGAATTGTGGTGATCGATTTTATCGATATGCACAAGCCTCAAAACCGTAAGGAGCTTTTTGATTACCTGCGTGATGAAATGGCACACGACAGGGCCAAACACACTATTTTGCCTCCGAGCAAATTTGGGCTGGTACAAATTACCCGCCAGCGTGTACGCCCCGAAATGAACATTGTTACCAGCGAGGTTTGCCCCGCATGTGGTGGCACGGGCACCATACGCCCAACTATTTTGCTGATAGATGATATTGAAAACAACTTCAATTACATACTAGACGAGCAAAACGAAAAAAATATTACGCTTTGCGTTCACCCATATATTGAGGCCTACATTAAAAAAGGCTTGATAACATTGCAAATGCGGTGGTACTTTAAATATGGCAAATGGATAAAGGTTAAAAGCAACCCAGCTTACCAAATAGCAGAGTTCCATTTCTTCAACGCGAAGGAAGAAGAGATAAAGTTATAATTTGCAATTGCAGATATTTAAAAGTGCAGGTGTTCGAATAGGGCATCTGCACTTTTTGGTTAAACAGTAATCGTGTATATTGTGATATGATTATAAATAGGTACTTGTATACTCTCGGGTTTTTAATTGTCCTAATATCGTTTTCATGCAATAAGCCTCATCGAAAAAATGAGATTATTAAAATTGAGTTGGCCCGGTCGGGTGGATTGAATAGGAATGATCCGGGAACTGCAATTAGTATTGATAGTTCCTTAAATTATAAATATTATGGTGTGCTAAATCATAATCATTTCGGTAAATCAGACTTTCCTCAACCGAAATATTACGAGGGCTTAATTAGCGAGGAATTGTGGGATACTTTAAATCAAAAAAATTGAACGGATAAAATATAAAACACTTGATACCGTCGATAATGGAGGTGTAACAGATGTGAATTATTTCGAGCTTATTATTCATTGGAGAAACGGAAGAAAACGGATAACAAGAATAGATACTGGTGGAAATTATCCGGTAATAAAGACATTAATTTGGTTAAACAATAGTTACAAAAACATAAAATTAAAACAGGTAAACGAACCATTAAAATTTGAGACAACATATCAAATCCCACCTCATTCGAATCTTAAGCCTATAAAGTTCCCACCACCAGTCAATTAATTACTAATAAAATTAGCAATTACGTTTTAATTTTCGCACATTTGCACATACGCATATCTGCACACCAAAAACATGGCTAAATCCAAAATCGCATATTTCTGCCAGAGTTGTGGCTTCGAGGCGCCTAAGTGGTTGGGCAAATGCCCGTCGTGCGGGGCGTGGAATACTTTTGTAGAGGAGATCATCGAGAAACCAAACAGTTCTGTACCTGATTGGAAGGCAACTTCATCCACCACACAACAACGGGCCAATAAGCCTGTAGAAATCCCTGATATTACTTTTAGCGAGGAGCATCGTATGCTTACCCCTGATAAAGAATTTAACAGAGTGTTGGGCGGTGGTATTGTAGCGGGTTCATTAGTATTGATAGGAGGCGAACCGGGTATTGGTAAATCAACTTTGATGCTACAATTGGCTTTGAGCATGCCTGCTATTAAGGTTTTGTATATATCAGGAGAGGAAAGCGAGCGGCAGATCAAAATGCGGGCAGAACGACTTGATCCTGCGGGGACAGAATCAAGAGTCAAGAATGAAGGGTCGGGAGAAAGTACTTTAAAGTTCGGCAGGAATTGTTATATCCTTACCGAAACATCCACCCAAAACATATTTAAACAGATTGAGCAACTGGAGCCTGATTTGGTGGTGGTGGATTCTATACAAACGCTGCATTCATCACACATTGAGTCAACACCCGGTAGTGTATCGCAAGTGCGTGAATGTACTGCGGAATTATTGCGTTTCGCCAAGGAAAGCTCTACCCCCGTATTCCTCATCGGCCATATAACCAAAGATGGTATGATTGCAGGCCCGAAAATACTGGAACATATGGTTGATACGGTTTTGCAATTTGAAGGCGACAGGCATCATGTATACCGTATTTTACGGGCAGTGAAAAATCGTTTCGGTTCAGCATCGGAACTGGGTATATATGAAATGCTGGGCGAAGGCTTGCGCGAAGTATCCAACCCATCCGAAATATTATTATCGCAACGTGACGAACCGTTAAGCGGCATCACTATATCAGCCACATTAGAGGGCATGCGCCCGATGCTGATTGAAACCCAGGCATTGGTTAGTGTTTCGCCATACGGAACGCCACAACGAACCGCAACCGGTTTCGATACCAAACGCATGAGCATGCTTTTAGCTGTATTGGAGAAACGCTGTGGCTTCAAACTAGGCATAAAAGACGTTTTCCTGAATATAACTGGTGGTATCCGTGTGGAAGACCCTGCGATTGATTTGGGATTAGCAGCAGCCATCATATCATCGAATGAAGATATTCCTATCCCATTCAAAACCTGTTTTGCAGGAGAAATAGGTTTATCCGGTGAAATACGTGCAGTTAACCGTATAGAGCAGCGTATTGCCGAGGCAGAGAAATTGGGTTTTGAACAGATCTTCATCTCCAAATACAACCTGCCATCCGGCGGAGGTAAGGATAAAAAACGTATCGATCTTTCACGCTATAAGATTGAGGTGAAAACGGTTGGTAATATTGAGGAAGTGTTCGGATTACTCTTTGGCTAACACATCCTGCGCGCTGTCATGCTGAGGCACTCGAAGCATAAGCGTAAAGGCCTTTGCCCGCATGCTTCGAGTGCCTCAGCATGACAACCCTCTTGATTAAAATAGATGCAAACCAAGCAAGGTTAATAAGTGTTAAACATCTAAACACACCTAACATGAAAACATTACTGCTTGCCTTCGCCATATTCTCTTCAAGCTTTGTATTTGCTCAGAAAGGCAAGATCTACGGATCGCGGCCAAACACGGGTGAAGTAATTGAAGCCCAAAACCTGGATGCCTTTATGGGCACAAAAACCCGTATAAGTACCAGCATTAGGGGCGTAGTAGTTAAAGTAACCAAAACCAAAGGTGGCTGGTTTGAAATAAGCGCGGGCCACGGAAAGGTGATAGCTGCGCATTTTTCTAAATATAACGTTACCATACCCACTAGCTTAGCAGGCCATACCGTAGTTGCCGAAGGTGTTGCCGCAAGGCAATTTATGGCCGATGATAGTCAGCACCTGGCTGGTCAGAAAGCCCAGCATGCTACTAATTCTAAAGAATTGACCTTTGAGGTGACCGGATTGATGGTGGAGAAATAGCTAACTGCTAAGGAGATATAGTATTTCTATATCTTTGATCCTTTATTTTGCGTTTAGAATAATAATGGGAAAGTTCATTATACCCGAACGGGTAATTTATGTATGTACCGGAAGCAAGTGTGGCAAGCGCGGCGGGAAGGAACTGTACAAAAACGTAAAAGCTTTTTCAAAATATTACGGTGATAAGAATGACCTGGAAGTAATCGAGGTTGATTGCTTCGACCGCTGTAAATTTGCGCCGGTATGCAATATTCAGCCAGATAATATCTGGCTGAAAGAATATTATGAAAAAGAGGTGCTAAAAGTGTTACAAATAGTTATGCAGGATCAGCCTAAGGTTTAAGCTTCGGTACCGTAATGTATCTTTCCAACGTGTTTGTCAATCTCCCAATGGCCTGTTCCTTGTTCTCCGATAATTTCAAATAATTCAAGTGCACGGCGGGCTTTGTATTCTTCTTCACGCTGCTCTTTAAAGAACCAGTTTAAAAATTCAAGAGTCACATAATCCTGCTCCTTGTGGCAACGGGCAGCAATGCTTTTGATGGATTGCGTTACGCTAATCTCCTGATCAAGTGCATCTTCAAATATTTCGCGGAACGAATTGTATTCAATTTTTAGGCCTGTAATATCAGGGGATATAGATGTACCACCCATATCTAAAATGTATTTGAAAAATTTAAGCTGATGATGTCTTTCCTCGTCAGATTGTTTGAAGAAATAGGCAGCAGAGTTGTCAAAACCATTCCTGTCGCACCATGATGCCATCGCTAAATAAATGGCAGATGATTGTGCTTCTTTACGGATCTGTTGATTGATCAGGCTCTCAATTTCAGCTGAAATGAGGCATTTGGCGCGCATAATATCTTTCATAACACTAATTTTTAAGTATAGGTTATAACAATAATAATGCTATAAATTGAAAAATCAATCTATAACCATCAATATGAAATGAATCTAAATAAGTTTAAACCGCTAAGCGATACAGGCGATCCTGAATAATGTGGTTCAATTCAAGCATGGTAAATGTTCCTTGCAATAGTTCTTTTAAGGCAATAATTTCCAGAGTAGATAATACATAAAAGTTATCGCTCGCGCAGATAAAGACGATTTCTATGTCAGCTGATTTAGCATTTTTAAGCAAAAGGGCTTCGATATCGATATTATAAACCGCTTTTTTGAGTAAAAGCAGACAACGGTAATCAAAACGGGAAACTTTACCGGCAAAATCAATATACCAGCAATTTTCTTTATCACATTGTGATACACTGCCCGATTTTGTAGAGAATACTTCCTGTAATTTTACCTGGCTATCAATAGTTTCTATCACCTGCATCTATCTTTATAAAACAAAAGTCGGCATTATTTATAATCAATCCAAATAAAAAAACACGGAAATAAAATTCAAGCCTTAGAAGCTGCCTAAAAACAAATCGTCATTGCGAGCGAAGCGTGGCAATCCCCTACTTACAGAGCGCCCGATGTAGCTTGGGATTGCCACGCTTCGCTCGCAATGACGATAGTTTGATAGATTTTAAACGGCTTCTTACAAACAAAAAAAAAGCCGAAAGATATACTTCCGGCCTTTTAATATTTACTCCCCCTTTAGGGGGCTGGGGGGTTATTTACTCAAATACATTGATTTCTCTTTGTACAAGTGCCTGAAGTATGGATCCTGCAGGTTTGGTATAAAGCGGATGGCTTCACCTGTTGATTTCATCTCAGGGCCTAATTGTTTGTTCACTTCAGGGAACTTATCGAAAGAGAACACCGGTTCTTTTATCGCGTAACCTTCCAGTTTGCGAACGATGGTAAAGTCCTTCAATTTATTAGCCTCTAGCATAATCTTAGCGGCTATGTTGATGTATGGTACATCGTAAGCTTTAGCTATGAACGGTACGGTACGTGATGCGCGAGGGTTCGCCTCGATCACATAAACCTTCTCATCTTTTATCGCGAACTGTATGTTTAGCAAGCCACGAACATTTAATGCTATCGCGATCTTTTTGGTGTACGCTTCCATTTGGCTGATCACATGATCAGAAAGATCAAACGGTGGCAATACCGCGAATGAGTCGCCTGAGTGGATACCCGCAGGTTCAATGTGTTCCATTAAGCCGATGATATGTACATCGTCGCCATCACTTATCGAATCCGATTCTGCTTCAGAAGCACGGTCAAGGAAGTGGTCAATCAATACACGGTTACCGGGAAGATTTTTAAGTAAGCTTACTACCGCTTTTTCCAGGTCCTCATCGTTAATCACGATGCTCATCCCTTGTCCTCCTAACACATAGCTTGGGCGAACTAGCACCGGGTAGCCTACATGGTGCGCAACTTCCAATGCTTCTTCAGCACTTTCAGCAACACCGTATCGTGGATATGGGATCTCCAATTCTTTTAACAAGTCAGAGAAACGACCGCGATCCTCGGCAATGTCCATGTTATCAAACGAAGTACCGATGATCTTGATACCATGCTGATGCATTTTCTCAGCCATCTTCAAGGCAGTTTGGCCACCAAGCTGAACAATTACCCCATAAGGTTTTTCAAGCTCGATAATCTCGCGAACATGCTCCCAATATACCGGCTCAAAGTATAGCTTATCAGCCATGTTAAAGTCGGTTGATACCGTCTCAGGGTTACAGTTAACCATGATGGCTTCAAAACCGGCTTCTTTGGCAGCAAGTAAGCCGTGTACACAGCTATAATCAAACTCAATACCCTGACCAATACGGTTAGGGCCCGAGCCTAATACAATGATTTTCTTTTTGTCGGATACTTTCGACTCATTCTCACCTTCGTAAGTTGAGTAGTAGTAAGGCGTTTGGGCGTTGAATTCCGCAGCGCAGGTATCCACCATTTTATAAACGCGGTTAATGCCCAGGGCTTTGCGACGCTGGTAAACATCCTCTTCGGTTACATTACCTAATATGTAAGCGATTTGTGTATCCGAGAATCCTTTTTGTTTAAGGGTGAAGAAGAAATCTTCAGGAATGTTATTCAGGTTATAGCGGCGAAGCTCAGTTTCTAAATTAACCACATCAACAATCTGGTTCAGGAACCAGCGGTCAATTTTTGTGGCTTTTCTAACCGATTCAACCGGTACGCCTAAACTCAACGCATCATAAATATGGAATAGCCTGTCCCAGCTTGGATGCTCCAGGCTGTGCATAATTTCTTCCAGATTGCGGCTTTGGCGGCCATCGGCACCTAATCCGGCGCGACCGATCTCTAAACTCTGGCAGGCTTTCTGTAAAGCCTCAATAAAGCTGCGACCTATCCCCATAACCTCACCTACCGATTTCATTTGCAGGCCTAACTCGCGGTTAGCGCCTTTAAATTTATCAAAGTTCCAGCGAGGGATCTTTACAATCACATAATCCAAAGTCGGCTCAAAATAAGCTGAAGTTGTTTTGGTGATCTGATTTTCTATTTCGTCAAGGTTATAACCTATAGCCAGTTTAGCAGCAATTTTAGCGATCGGGTAACCGGTTGCTTTTGATGCTAAGGCTGATGAACGTGATACCCTCGGGTTAATTTCGATAGCGATGATCTCCTCATTTGCCGGGTTAACCGAGAATTGCACGTTACAGCCACCTGCGAAATTACCAATGGCACGCATCATTTTGATGGCTTGGTTACGCATTTCCTGATAACAGCGGTCACTCAATGTCATGGCGGGTGCCACGGTGATCGAGTCGCCGGTATGGATACCCATCGGGTCGAAGTTTTCGATAGAACAAATAATGATCACGTTATCATTATTATCCCTCAATAGCTCCAACTCATATTCTTTCCAGCCCAAAACTGCCTGCTCCACCAAAACCTCGTGGGTTGGTGATGCCTGCAAGCCACGACTTAAAGCTTCATCAAATTCTTCTTTTTTGTGTACGAAACCGGCTCCTTTACCGCCCAGCGTATAGCTTGGGCGTATAACTAGCGGAAATCCGATTTCCTGCGCAGCTTCTTTACCTTCTAAAAACGAGTTAGCGATTTTAGATGTTGCTACGCCCACGCCAATATCCACCATTAACTGGCGGAAAGCTTCGCGGTTTTCAGTTTTCTCAATAGCGGCTAAATCTACACCAACTATTTTTACACCGTATTTATCCCAAATTCCACGCTCGGCAACCTCTATACAAAGGTTGAGCGCTGTTTGGCCACCCATGGTAGGCAGTACGGCATCAATTTGCTGTTCCTGTAATATTTTCTCAATACTTTCAGAAGTCAGTGGCAACAGGTACACATGATCAGCAATAACCTTATCCGTCATGATGGTGGCGGGGTTGCTGTTGATGATGGATACCGAAATACCTTCGTCTTTTAATGAAAGTGCGGCCTGCGACCCGGCATAATCAAATTCGCAAGCTTGGCCTATAATAATAGGACCTGAACCGATAATTAATACAGATTTAATGGAGTTATCTTTGGGCATAGGGCTTTTTTATATTAAAAAGTTCTAAAGATTTAAAGTTAAATTCATTTGAGAATGTAACCGTTTTCCTATGCGCTGAAAGCGAAAATTCCCGACCTCAGCGTCGGGGTGCAAAGATAGAAAAATAGAACCATTTGAATATAAAATTTTCAATTTTAATATAAGGAGATAAAAACCCTATTTTTAAACTATTATTGACATTAATAGTTGATATTTACTATCCAGTATAAAACTTGTGAGATATGACTAAAAAAACATTACCAGTTTTAATTGCTTTGCTATTTATTTTTAGCGGTTGCGGCATGTTCGAGTCTGTTGTTAAGTCAACATTCCCGTATACAACAAACCTTACTATTCCGGCATCATCACAACCCGGAACGCAATATACAGCCGTAAACATCGCCACCAGCTACGATCAAAATTTTACTAAGGATGGAAATAATGCCAATCATATTGGCGAGGTAATGGTTGTATCGGCAAAGCTAAGGTCGACAGATCCAGCAGGGTTTAATATTGGGAATTTAGAATATGTTAAATTCTACATGTCTAAACATGATGGCAGTGATGAGATTTTAGTAGCCTCCAGAACCGACATCACCCAAGGTGTTGGCAATAGCATGGTATTGGATATTGATAACTCTAATTTTTTAGATCAGCTGGTACGCCAGCCGGATGTGAGGATACGTATGGTTTATAAGCTGCGTAATGGTATTGATACTGATGTTACCTTGAAATTAATCTTAGGACTAAGTGCTTATCCTAACAATTAACTATTTTATCAACTGATTATCAATATCCGGGAAGATAGCTATTGGCTGATAAGTGCGGGCTTCATCCATATCCATATAACCGTATGACATGATGATAACTACGTCGCCAACCTGAGCGAGGCGTGCAGTAGCGCCGTTAAGGCATATGGTTCCGCTGCCCCGCTCACCTTTAATTACATAGGTTTCAAAGCGGGCGCCGTTGTTATTATTTACTATCTGAACCTTTTCATTGGCAATAATATTTGCCGCATCCATTAAATCTTCATCAATCGTAATGCTGCCCACATAATTCAGTTCGGCCTGGGTTACACGTGCACGATGGATCTTAGATTTTAATACCTCAATTATCATGGCGCAAAGTTAATGCTTTATATTTCATACTTCATAATTCAAGCTTCATACCAATGTAAACTCATCAGCAATGCGCTCATTATCAGTTCATCAAAACGTTATCTATCAGGCGCGTTTTACCAACCCTGGCGGCTACTAATGCAATCACATTTTTAGTGGTTTGATTTGCCGGGTATAAGTTATCTGCATCGGCCAGTTCAAAATATTCCAGCGATACACCATCCTCAGCATTTATAGCTTCGGCTGCTTTAGCCTGTAAACCGGGAATATTATTGCTGTCGAAGTTTTCCTTAACCCAATTCAGGGTTTTTGACAGGATAAGCGAATGCAACCTGTCTTCAGCTGTTAAGTGAATGTTGCGCGAGCTCATGGCCAGGCCATCCTCTTCCCTTAAAATAGGGCACATAACCAGCCTAACCGTCAGGTTTAGCAATTCAACCATTTTGGTTATCACCATAACCTGCTGATAGTCCTTTTGGCCAAAATAAGCAGTATCGGGCTTAAGTATATTAAACAGCTTATAAACCACTTGTGTTACCCCCTGGTAATGCCCCGGGCGAAACTTTCCTTCCAGTAAATACTCTATTTCCCCCAAGTCTAAATGCCAATGCTCATTATCAGCATACATTTCAGTCACTTCCGGGTTAAATAAAATATCGCATCCTGCCTGCTCAAGCATTTGGGTATCGTGAGCTATCGGGCGGGGATATTTTTCAAGGTCGGCAGGATCATTAAACTGGGTGGGGTTTACAAAAATGCTACAGATAACCAAATCGTTATCTTTTTTTGCCTGCTGAATAAGCGACAAGTGTCCTTGGTGTAATGCCCCCATTGTTGCCACCAATCCGGTAGACAGACCTTTATTACGCAAATCAGCTAAATACTGCTGTATTTCCCGGGTTGTTGTAAATACTCTCAAGGCGTTAAAAATCTAAAAATAATCGGCGAAAGTAATTAACTAAATTAAAACAAGCGAATTTACTTGCATAATACGTTGATACTTCATATAATATTGATTATATTTGCAAACTCAAATTTTTTTGACTGCTTATATAATTTAATACTGATTTAAAGATGGGTAAAGCTAAGCTTTTGTTCATAACTCATGAAATGTCGCCTTTTCTGGAACTCTCAAAAATTTCTGAAATCACACGTCAACTCCCGCAGGCAATGCAGGAGAAAGGTTACGAAATCCGTATCCTGATGCCGCGTTTTGGAAATATTAACGAGCGCAGAAACCGCCTTCATGAAGTTATTCGGTTATCGGGAATGAATATCATTATTAATGACAATGATAATCCATTAATTATTAAAGTTGCGTCTATTCCGGCGGCGCGTATGCAGGTTTATTTTTTAGATAATGAAGAATACTTCCAGCGTAAACATGTGTTTAACGACAAAGACGGAAAGTTCTATGCTGACAACGACGAAAGGATGATCTTCTTTTGTAAGGGCGCATTGGAAACTGTTAAAAAGCTGGGCTGGGCTCCGGATATTATCCACTGCCATGGTTGGATGAGCACACTGGTACCGGCTTATTTAAAAACTACTTATAAAGACGATCCAACATTTAAAAACTCAAAAATAGTTTACTCTGTTTATGAGAATGATTTCGCGGAACAATTAGGCGCTGATTTTGCAAACAAAGCGATAATGAGCGATATGACCGAAGCACATGTAGAGGCTTATAAACCAGGCACTAACTCTGCATTATACGCCGGCGCGATTCAATATTCGGACGCGATTGTTTTAGGTAGTGAAAACATTGATCAGGATGTGTTAAATAATGTTAAAAACAGCCACAAATCGGTTTTGGAATTTAATTCTACATCAGATTTGGAAAATTATTACAATTTTTACGACGAAATAGCTAGTGAAGAATTAGCACAAGTTGTATAAAGCATTGAGATCATATATGAAATTTTTCCGGATAGACTTATTAACCTTGTTGATAAGTCTTTTTATTTTGAATAGCTGTAAAAACCAGGACACTGTGGGTTTTACCCTTGGTACCAAAGGCAATATAAGCGGCTCGCTGGTTGATACTGCCACTATTTTTACTAAAACTACAACTGATGACTCTGTTGTAACCAGTGGTATTGCTAAATGCCCGCTTGGATATATTAATGATCCAATATTTGGCTCCACGCAATCAGATCTTATTACTGATTTGAATTTGCCGGGCAATAGCGCATCATCAGGTAACGTGGCGTACACATTGCCTGCAGGTACAATAACTATTGACTCTGCCGTATTGATTTTGAAATACACTCAGGGTTTTTATGGTGACAGCTCGGCTCACGGGACATCTAAATATGTTTTGAATGTTTATCAGTTAAACCAAAGGCAAGCCAGTGGTGGTATCTATTATAGTAACACCCCCTGGACTCATCAGAGTACTCTTTTGGGTAGTACAAGTTTGTTAAATCACACTTTTGCACCACGGCCAAATACAAAAGTTGTTATTGATAGCGCTGTATCCGGCAAAGTAGCTGTGCCAGACACCGTTGCTCCTCAAATCAGGATACCGATCAGTCCAACCTTTCTTAATAATGAGTTGTTTTATGCAAGTTCCGCGCAACTTGCCTCAAACCTGATATTTCAAAACAGTGTTAAAGGCTTATATATTACTGTTGACAAAACCCAATCAACAGGTACTGGCGGTACAATGATGGTAACCGGCGCAGATTCGCTTGCTATTTATATCCGCGCCGCCAGTGGTACCGTTATTGATACTGAGATTGTTTATTTGCCTACAGTACAACATGCTTCCTATATTCACTCTGTTAGATCGACAGTTTTCCAAAACGCAATAACTAATAAAACAAGTGTTACCGATAGCACTGTTTATTTACAAGGGTTGACTGGTAGCAGGGTTAAAATAAGCTTCCCGTACCTTGATTCACTATTTAGTAATAGAAATGTTGGCGGTGTTAATAATGTAATTATTAACCGTGCGGAGTTAGTAGTTACAATGAAGCCGGTTAGTGGCGATATTCCGGGGTATTTAGTGCCGTTACCGCGACTTAGCTTGTACGAACTGGATATTGCACACCAGCGTATTCAAATACCTGATGCTTACAGCTTGTCAACTGAGGCTGGCGTGGCCGCTTTCGGCGGGTTCTATTCAATATATGGCAAGACCCCTAATACCTACCATTTCCTGGTTACTGAATACATACAGAACCGGATTACCAACAAGTTGATAGATTACGGTACCTATTTAGCGCCAATTGATACTACAAACTTAACCAGTCTTGATATTACACCTTCAGCGCAAGTAGGAGCAAGAACCATTGCAGGCGGTGGTTATGTAAATGCATTGCCTAAGTCTAATCCTCAAACCTACAGCATGAGGCTTAACGTTATCTACACCAAAATAAAACAATAACAACGTTGGCCCCTTAAGTATATAATATATTTAAGGGGCTAATTGTATAATTTGTATTGGTTATTATATAACGTCTCTTTACTTTTACCCAATCAAAATCTAATATTATGTGCGGAATTGTCGGCTATATAGGCTTCAGAGATGCTTACCCAATTATAATTAAAGGCTTACAACGTTTAGAGTACCGCGGCTATGATAGCGCAGGTATTGCTTTGTTGGATACTGAACTCAAAGTTTACAAAAAAGCCGGTAAAGTAAGTGATCTGCAGAACTTTGTAAAAGACCTTAATTTAAGCGGAACAATTGGCATGGGCCATACCCGCTGGGCAACTCACGGGGCACCAAGCGACCGTAACTCGCACCCCCACTCTTCGGGCGATCGTAAATTAACTATCATACATAATGGCATTATAGAAAACTATGGCATTATAAAAGAGGCCTTAGTAGCAAAAGGCCATGTTTTTAAGAGTGATACTGATACCGAGGTTTTAATCCATTTGGTTGAGGATATTATTCATGAAACCGGCTTAGATTTACAGGAGGCTGTTCGTATTGCTTTAAATAGAGTAATAGGTGCTTATGCTATTGTGATAATGAGTGCCGATGAGCCGGATCTGTTAATCGCGGCACGTAAGGGCAGCCCGATGGTTATTGGTGTTGGTAAGGGTGAATACTTTATTGCCTCTGATGCTACACCTATTGTGGAGTATACCAAAAACGTAATTTACCTGAATGATAACGAGATCGCTTACGTGCGTCGTGAAGATTTGCTGGTAAAAAATATTGATAATACGGTACAAACCCCATACATACAGGAGCTTGATTTGAAATTAGAGATGCTTGAAAAAGGCGGCTATGATCATTTCATGCTGAAAGAAATTTACGAGCAGCCTCGTTCCATACGTGATTGTATGCGTGGAAGGATTTATCCGCAGCAAGGTAAAGTTCAATTAGGCGGGATAAAGGAATACGCTGAAAAGCTTAAAAATGTTGATCGCATCATTATTGTAGCCTGCGGAACCTCGTGGCATGCTGGCTTGGTTGGCGAATATTTAATTGAGGAATATGCGCGCGTACCTGTTGAAGTTGAATATGCTTCTGAATTCAGGTACCGCAATCCGATCATTACTGAGAAGGATCTGGTTATAGCCATTTCCCAATCAGGCGAAACTGCTGATACTATGGCCGCGCTTGAGTTGGCTAAAGAAAAAGGCGCAACCATATTTGGTATTTGTAATGTGGTTGGCGCGTCAATACCACGTACTACCGATGCGGGTGTTTATACCCACGCCGGCCCGGAAATTGGCGTGGCATCAACCAAAGCATTTACCGCGCAGGTTACCGTGTTAACGCTTATGGCGTTTTACATCGCGCAACAACGTGGTACCATCACCCAAAGCAAACTGGTTGAGTACTTAACCGAGCTTGACCAGGTGCCTGAATTGGTTGAAAAAGCATTGGCCTCGAATGAGCATGTTAAGGAGATCGCTGCGCGATTTAAAGATTCTACCAACTGTTTGTTTCTTGGCCGCGGAAGCTCGTTCCCTGTGGCATTAGAAGGCGCTTTAAAGCTTAAGGAAATATCATACATACACGCCGAAGGTTATCCTGCTGCCGAAATGAAACACGGCCCTATCGCTTTAATTGATGATGCCATGCCGGTGATATTTATCGCCACTCAAAATTCATCATACGAAAAAGTGGTTAGCAACATACAGGAGGTTAAAGCCCGTGGCGGACACGTAATCGCCATCGTATCGGAAGGTGATGTGCAGGTACGCGATATGGCCGAATATGTAATTGAGATACCACAAACCAGCGAAGCATTTGTGCCATTACTGGCAACTATACCATTGCAGTTATTGGCTTACCATATCGCGGTAATGCGTGGTTGTAATGTAGATCAGCCGCGTAACCTGGCAAAATCGGTAACAGTAGAATAAGACTTCTTAAATAAAATTAACGTGTGAACGGCAAAGGCAACTAAAAGTGTACCTTTGCTGTTTTATTATTAAATAACAAATTTTGGACGCTCAGCATATCAAAAATAAGGACTTCGATTTTGCCTCCGGTGAACTGTTATTGGTTGATAAACCAGTTGGTTGGACGAGCTTTGATGTGGTAGGCAAACTGCGCAACTCTTTTAAGCCGTTAAAACTTAAAGTTGGGCATGCCGGTACGCTTGATCCATTGGCTACAGGTCTGCTTATCATCTGCACCGGTAAAATGACCAAGCAGATAGACACCTTTCAGGCTGAAGAAAAAGAATATACCGGTACCATGATTTTGGGAGCAACTACTCCATCGTACGATATGGAAACCGAGCCGGATACCCAGTTCGACATCAGCCATATTACTGAGGAGCAAATTAAAGCCGCCTGCCAGCAATTTACAGGTGATATTCAACAATATCCACCTGCACACTCCGCCATAAAGATTGATGGCGAGCGTTTGTACGAAAAGGCCCGTCGTGGTGAAGAAGTTGAATTACGCTTACGCAGTGTTACCATATCTGAATTTGAAATAACACGCATCGAACTGCCCGAAGTTGATTTCAGAGTAGTTTGCAGCAAGGGCACTTATATCCGCTCATTAGTGCATGATTTTGGCAAAGCATTAAACAATGGCGCTTACCTGTCAAAATTAAGGCGTACACGCAGTGGTAATTATAAAGTTGCCGATGCCTGGGAAGTGATGGAGTTGGTAGGTATTATTAGAGAACAAAAAAACATCAGTGCAATCGATCCTGAATCGGTGAAATCATAGTAATGAAGATCTATCATAACATCAACGAATTTAAGGCCATAAAAAATGCGGTAGTTACTATCGGCACTTTTGATGGCGTGCATTTGGGGCACCGTAAAATTATAGAACGCTTAAAGGAATTAGCCGACGAGTGTGGCGGTGAAACCGTTATCCTTACTTTTTTTCCGCATCCGCGGATGATATTGCATCCCGAAGATGAAAGCCTTAAACTCATAAATACCATACACGAAAAGGCTGCTTTGTTGGAGCAATTAGGCATCGATCATTTGATCATTACACCTTTCTCAAGGGATTTTTCAAATCAAAGCCCTGAGGCTTATATACGCGATGTGTTGGTGGATACCATCGGCACAAAAAAAATAGTGATTGGCTACGACCACCGTTTTGGTAAAGACCGGGCGGGTGGCTTTAATGACCTGCTAAAGTTGTCGACAACTTACGGATACGATGTAGTAGAAATTCCGGAACAGGATATTAATGATGTTGCCGTGAGCTCTACCCTGATAAGGGAGGCATTGCTAAATGGCGCTATTGAACTGGCTAATAACTTTTTGGGCTATCCCTTTTTTATTACTGGGAAAGTTGGTCGCGGCGATCAGATTGGCCGTACCATTGGCTACCCTACAGCTAACATCATGATAGAGGAAAGCTATAAATTAATACCTGATGATGGTATTTTTTCGGCCAAAGTAATTATTGGTGATGTAAGTCATAAAGGTATGGCCTATATTGGTTCGCGCCCCACAATAAATGGAATCACCCGCAATATTGAGGTTAATATTTTTGATTTTGATACCGAAATTTATGGCGAAGAGATCAGCATGCAGTTTTTTAACTACGTACGTGGCGATGTAAAGTTTGACGGCCTTGATGCGCTGAAAACACAATTAGCTAAAGACAGAGACGATGTTTTGGCGCTGCTGAGAGATCAATAATTAAATTGCAGGATGATGCTTAAAAAATATCAGGTAAATTTGCTTTACTATATGGTATGCCGCGAAAGCAAAGAATAATACGGCAATTGCCGTATTAATAAACCTGGTGCTAAGGGCAAACTTACTCTGTATGTATTTGGCAAAGCGGGCATATAAAAACAAGCATAAAAAAGCGCCGGCTGCAGATCCTATACTAAATATCACCAGATCAATCCTGCTAATAACTATCCATTGGTGGGTTATTAAATAGGTGCCGGTAATCATCCAGAATGGTATCTGCATCGGGTTTAAAAAACCTAACAGGATGCCATATCGGATACTATCCCGGTCAGAATAGGTAGTTTCAGGTGGTTTATTTCGGTGTAACCAGGTAATAACGCCTAATACTGTAAATAAAATAACCATCACCCAATCAATAGCAACGTCCAGATTTACCTGGGCTGAAAGCCATTCGGCGGCATTCATGATAAAATAGGTAAAGAAAAATTCAACACAGGAAAAAGCGATAATAAACTGTACTGCTTGTTTCAATCCGCGGTTTATGGTTATCTGTACTAATGTAAGATTGATATTTCCTGGCGGGATATAACCAACAAAATTCGCGATAAGGCCTATAAAAAACGTTAAAATTATCATTCGTGCAAAGATAGGTTTTGGATGCGTAGATATGCAAGTTTCAAATGTGCAGATGAAATTAGCAAAATATTAAGTTTAAACGAGCATCATTTTAAAGTGACTTCATCATTAACACTAAAAATCCGCACATTTGTACATTGCTCATGAATAATAAAAGAATAATATCCCTGCTGCCTGCCGCTACCGAAATAGTTTGCGCCCTTGGGCTCGAACATAATTTGGTTGGCCGCTCGCACGAATGTGATTTCCCGGAATCGGTAAAAAGCCTGCCGGTATGCTCTGAAGCAAATTTCGCGGATGATTTGAGCAGTTTGGAGATAGATATTAAAGTTAAAGAAATTCTTACCGAAGCTCTATCGATTTATACCGTTAAGCGCGAAGTAATAAAAGAGCTTGCCCCGGACGTAGTAATTACCCAGGCACAATGCGAGGTTTGCGCGGTATCATTAAAAGATGTGGAAGAAGCCTTAGATAATTACCTGGATAAAGAATCGCGTATCGTATCGCTGCAACCCAATAAACTGGATGATATTTTTGAGGATATTAAAACCGTTGCCCAGGCTTTAGATGTAACTGATGCGGGTAATGTTTTGGTAGAGGATTTGCAGGAACGCGTTGATATTATTCGCCATAAATTAAAATATGTAGAAAGCCGGCCAACTGTTGCCTGTATTGAATGGCTGGAACCTTTAATGGTATCGGGCAATTGGATACCGGAGGTGGTGAGTACAGCAGGCGGCAGCTGTATTTTAGCCGAGGCCGGCAAACATTCGCCGTTTGTGAAATGGGAGAATATTCAGCAAGCTAATCCTGATGTGATTGTGGTAATGCCCTGCGGTTTCTCCATAGAACGCACGATGAAAGAGATGAATATTTTGTTGGAATTACCCGGTTTTGCAGAGCTATCAGCCGTAAAAAATAATCGCCTTTACATAACAGATGGGAACCAGTATTTTAATCGCCCGGGACCAAGAATTGTTGATTCCATTGAGGTTATTGCGGAAATAATCCATCCTAAATTATTTAATTTTGGCTATGAGGGTAATGGATGGATTAAATTTTCTTTTTAAAATATTTTAGAAAGTATTGTATTGATCTTAAAAATTGTATTTTAGTTTTTTGATAAACTAATTCCAATTAAAATGCGCCGTTTACTAACCTTATTTTTTGCCACGATATTTACCCTGCAGGCATTTGCCCAAGCTGATAATTCAAAGTTTGATGCTCATGCCATCGCTATCACCTGGGATGTGGTACAGAACAATTATCTCAACAAGAACCAATCGTTAAGCGCGCTAATAATTACCAATAATGGCAAGCAAACATTGCCTGCATCGGGTTGGAAATTTTATTTTAACTCAGCCCGTGATATTGCACCCAATACCGTAAGCGGCAATGCAACATTTGCTCAAATAAACGGTGATCTGTTTACCCTAACGCCAACCGCGACGTTTCCTGAATTAAAACCCGGCGCTTCTGTACGGGTAGAATTTACCGGTGACCCGGTTGTTAATTTTACAGATTCTCCCGATGGTTTTTATTTAGTTTGGGATGCGCAACCAACCCAAGGATATACTTTAGGCAATTTTAAAATTAATCCTTTTAACCCGTCATATGCGGGTTTGGTTACCCCGGCTATTATCTACAATCAAAATAAAGTTATAACAGATGTACCGGAAGCACAGTTAACAAAAATATTCCCTACACCGCTTAGCTATACCGAAACAGGTGGTTATCTGAATTTGACAGATAAAGTACTTATTCTGAAATGGGCGGCCAATGGTGATAATATAAATAGTGATGCTGAATACCTATATACTGAATTAGGGAAATTATTTGGCAAAAAAATAGGCCAGGATCCTATTCATCAAGGCTCATACAAAACTATTATTACAATTAATAAAGTTCCTGATCTTGCACCAGAGGGCTATAGTTTGAGTGTTACCACAAAAGGTATTACTATTAGTGCATCTACTTCAGCAGGTATATTCTACGGCATCCAATCTTTAAGAACATTAATACCGGCCTCGGCTTATGCGCATCCTCAAAAGGTAATACAAATACCGTGTGTTGAAGTAAAAGATGAGCCACGTTTCCCATACCGTGCATTTGTACTGGATGTAGCGCGTGACTTTCAAACTAAACAACAGGTGATGAAATTTTTGGATGCAATGGCTTTGTATAAGCTGAATGTATTGCACTTTCACTTAACTGATGACGAAGGCTGGCGCATCGCATTACCATCTTTACCCGAACTGACGGAAGTAAGCTCCGAACGCGGACATACCTTAGATAACAAACATTTTTTACAGCCATCGCATGGTTCAGGCCCCGATACTGGCAAACTTGCAGGCAGCGGCCATTATTCCCGTGCCGATTATATCGAGATATTAAAATATGCCACTGCAAGGCACATTGTAGTAATGCCTGAGATTGAAACTCCCGGTCATGCCCGTTCGGCTATTAAAGCAATGGATGCGCGTTATAACCGTTTAATGGCAGAAGGCAAACAGGCTGAAGCCTCAAAATACTTGCTGCGCGATTTGAATGATAAGTCGGTTTATAGCTCGGTGCAAGATTGGACTGATAACGTGATTGATGTATCATTGCCATCAACCTATACATTTTTTGCCACGGTGATTGATGATTTGGTAGGCATTTATAAAGAAGCTGGTGCGCCATTAACCACCATCCATTTCGGAGGTGATGAAGTGCCTCCACATGTTTGGGAAAAATCACCGGCGTATTTGGCTTTAAAAGCTACTCATCCTGAAATTACGAATACAGGCGACTTGTGGTATTACTTTTATGGTAACATTAACCAGTTACTTAAAGCCCGCGGTTTAACCCTTGCGGGTTGGGAAGAAATGGGCCTGCGTAAAACCCTTACTGACGGCAAGCCGGATTATGTACCAAACCCAGATTTTACCCCATACCATTTACAAACCGAGGTTTGGAACAACGCTATCGGCAGCGGACAGGAAGACCTGGCTTTTAAACTGGCAAACGCAGGTTATAAGGTGGTATTATCATCAGTAACCAATCTTTATTTTGATATGGCGCATTACAAATCATTTGATGAGCCGGGCTATTACTGGGGTGCTTTTGTTGATATTGATAAACCGTTCTCTTTTATACCTTACGATTACTTTAAGAATACGAAGGTCAACAGAGACGGCCTGCCGATAAACAAAAGTATATTCATAGGCAAACAACGCCTTACTGATTATGGTAAAACCAACATTGCAGGCTTACAAGGCTGTTTATGGGGCGAAAATATTAAAACACCTGAGCGTATGGAGTACATGATATTCCCATCCATATTAGGGTTAGCTGAACGCGCATGGGCGCAAAATCCGCAATGGGCAACAGAGCCCGATACTACTAAAAGCGAAGTCATGTATCAACAAGCATGGTCGAATTTTGTGAATGTGCTGGGTAAAAATGAACTACCGCGTTTAACTTATTTAAATGGTGGTTATGGCTACCGCATACCTAAACCGGGTGTTATTTTGCAGGATGGTAAGTATTTGGTTAACATGCAATTCCCGGGTTTTATAATACGATATACCACAAATGGTAAAGACCCTGATGCCAAAAGCAAAATTTATAACGATGCTGTTACTCTGCCGCCAAATGGTGTAAAGTTCCGCGCGTTTGATAATAAAGGGCGGGGCAGCAACGTTTCTGAAACAGTAACACCCAAGCAATAAGCATATCTTTATCGCGAGATATGCTTATTGCTAAACCACATCTCACGATAAAGTATTCCATTTTATTCTTGTCATTTTTTTTCCTTGTCATTTCGACCGGAGGGAGAAATCTTCTTCGACCTGCATTTACGCTACGCATATTGTATAAGATTTCTCCCTCCGGTCGAAATGACAAACAGTGTCTGCTTATTAGACTTATGACATTTCAAAAAGTTCTACTTCTTTATAAGCTTAAACAAATATGCCATGCTTCCCTCTGTTCAAAATGACAATTGAAAGGCTTTATATCAGCAACAACACCATAAAAAACACAAACTGCACCAATAAAAATACTGGTGCAACAATACCCTGTTTTCTAAAACCAAACTTTTCAAAAACAAAAAGCATTACTACGCTAACCAAAAACCAGCAAACATAATTTTTAAGCGGAACAGTACTATTCGCCCAATGCCAATAATCAAAGTGTTGTGCTACAGGCTCAATAATTAAATCCAGCAGCACCAAAATAAGGGCACCCACAATTACTCTTATTAATATACTCCTGATTCTTGTCCGCTGCATCAATACCCCTGCGGAGTAGATCAATAAAAGCCAGTTTACGCCAATAATTAAAGGTATTTCAGCTGTTTTAATGCCCAACGTTTGCCCGTAACTATAATCGCCGAAAATCCAGTGCTTATGCACGCCCAGCCATTCCACAATAATGCTGCTGATAAATATCAGTAGGGCAAACAATATAAATTTACCTTCCATTGGGCGGTGACTGCACACAATCACTACTAACATCAATAATATATGCCAGGGTACTATCTGTAAAAAAAGCGGGCGCATGGTTGGAACCGCGAACCCAATCAAGCCAACTACATGAAATATAATAATAACTAAAATAAGCAAGGCTTGCTCTCTTCGGGTAGATTCGTGTGGGTTTAGCTTCAAACCTGGCGGCCCTTCCACACCGTTGTTTTGGTTAGATGTTTTTGTATCGCCATAAATGCGATAATAGTTAGGTTGATCATTTGCAGCGGATGAAGCAATACGTTTAACCAGGCATTCTGGCTTGCGGATAGTGAGATCATAATACGGGTGAGTATAATTAGGCCGATCATAAATGTGATCAGTTGCAAATTCAGGGTCATCATAACAATCATCGGTCCGCCAATAATAATAATCAGGTAAACGAGCAGCGTAATAATGCTATAATTAAAACCTGCCAAAAAATTCTTGCTGAAACCATTCACCGCCTCAATGTAACTTTTATACATGCGGCAGCTGATCATGCCATTAGCCAGCAAAGCCTCACCGTTATAGCCCAACGATTTTACAATTCGCATAATTTCTACATCCTCAACCACCCGATCCTTAACTTGTTTGTGCCATACGTTTTTTCGATAGATTTCAGCATCAAACAACATAAACTGCCCGCTGGCTGCTGCTACCGTACTGTTTTTAACCAGGTAAACCAGCCTAAGCGGCAACAAGTTCAGTAAAATATAATGCATTAACGGCACTACCGATTTTTCACCAAAAGTATCCATCTGCTGGTTGGTAAACAGGCTCAGCAAGCCAAGGTTGTATAAGCGCATGCGATGAATAGCGCTGTTCAATAAGCTATCGTTAACCTTCTCATCAGCATCTAAAAATAAAAAGTAATCGCCTTTGGCTTCCTCAGCCAATTGGTGGCAGGCATAATTTTTACCCAGCCAGTCGTGTGGTAACTTTTTACCCTTAATAATACGGAACTTATGATGCTTTGATGCGAATTGTTCGCAGATACTATACGTATTATCGTCTGAACCATCATCCAGAATAATCACTTCGTAATCGATGTAATCCTGATCATAAATTGATTGTAACAAGCCTAAAATATTGTCCTGCTCATTACGAACCGGTATCAGAATAGATATTAAAGTAGTGTAAGGCCTTTTTACATGGGGTAATTTGGGGTTCGACATAAAATTGAACAGCGTAACCGTGAACCGTAATACAATAAAAATAAAAGTTATAAAAATGGCTACTATCACTGTTCAATATCTATTTCGGTTTGCAGCAGCTTTGATGCCGTGTAATGCTGCTGGTAAGCCTGTTGTAAATCATTAATGGTTTTATCGGCATAATTTACCGTTTCTTGTTTTAAATAAACGGTTGCGGTAGGCTTTTTGTGTTTAAAGTACTGAACAAATGTTGCGGCAAACACCAATAGTACATCCGGTTTTGCTTTTTGGATGATGTTTAACACACCTTTTTCAAAATGTATATACTCTACAAAATTGGAGTATAATTTACCCTGCGGAAACATGAGCACCACATTCCCCGGCTCATTTAACAGCCCGGCGGCATAGTTAAGTGATTCAATTATATCCTTTGGTTTTTTTCCTACCGAAAACGCCCTGCCATATTTTAAGAAACGATCCTTGCGCATGGTCTCCTCTAAAACCATTACGTACGCCTTTTTTTTGAACAGGCGCTCATTCACGCAAAATAGAATCAGCGAATCCCAAAAACTAAAGTGGTTGGCTATTAAAAGGATGGATTTTGAAGGATCAAGACTAATTTCGTCAAAAATTATTTTATCAAAATTCCAGCTAACTATCCGTTTTACATACCATTTAAAAAGCCCAAATAGGGCGCTGTTTTGCTTTGGGTAGATCATAACCGATTATAAATGTATATGATCCGCGATTGTTTTCGTAGCCCCGGTATTTTGTTTCACATAATCCTTCACCACCTGGCAAGTTTCATTATAGCGCTGTATGTCTTCAGTAATATAAGCTACGGTAGCTTTTAACTCCGGTTCATCATTAATACTATAACCACCTTTAATGCTGATCAAATCCTTAGCCTCCTTAAACTTATCATAATTTGGCCCGAATATCACCGGTAAACCAAATGCCGCAGCCTCTAAAGTATTATGTATTCCCACACCAAAACCGCCGCCTATAAAAGCCACATCAGCATATTGATATAATGATGACAGCATCCCAATATTATCAATAATCAACGTCTGGTAATTATTAAGCGATATTTGATTTGTCTCGATTTGCGAATACCTGATTACCGAATTTAAAGGCAGCAAACTAATCAGCTTTTCAATTTTATCCTCGCCAATTTCATGCGGCGCGAAAATGAATTTCCAATCCGCGTAATCTTTTACCAGCGTGGCTACCAAGGCTTCATCATCAGGCCAGGTACTGCCGGCTATAAATAATTTATGATTGTTTTTAAATTGATTGATTACGGGTAGCTCAGTAGGATGCTGTGCATTTGCCCAAACCCTGTCGAAGCGGGTATCACCGCTAACTTCCACATTAGTTATGCCAAGGGTTTGCAATAATTCTTTCGATGAGGTATCCTGAACAAAAAAGTAAGTTACAAAACCCAGCATCTTGCGGTGCAAGCCACCGTACCACTTAAAAAATACCTGATCGGGTCTGAATATCCCTGAAATAACATAAAGCGGGATTTCTTTTTGATGCAGCTCATTAAAATAATGATACCAATATTCGTACTTAGTAAATATGGCTGCGGATGGTTTTATAGCTTCAATAAATTTACGTGCATTAGCTGCCGTATCAAGTGGTAAATAGTACACGGCATCTGCAAGGGGCATGTTCTTCCTGATCTCGTAACCCGATGGAGAAAAGAACGTTACAACGATTTTTATTTCAGGTTGATTCTTTCTTGCCTGTTCCAGCAAGGGCCGACCCTGCTCAAACTCGCCCAACGAGGCAAAATGAAACCATAAACTTTTTTCAAACTTTTTGTAAATAACGTTGTTCCGACCTGTGAGCCAGAGTTTGGCTTTCTTATTGAAAAATGAGGCAACGTATATAGCGCAGAAGTATAAACCGATACCTATATTATATATTAGCAGCATTATTTTGATTTGATTATCTTCGTCGCTATAAAAGTATAACAATAATTACAATACATCTTTATGAAAATAGCTGTTGTAGGAACAGGTTACGTTGGGTTAGTTACAGGCACTTGTTTAGCAGAAACAGGCAACCAGGTAACCTGCGTTGATATAAACGAACAAAAGGTTAAAATGATGAAAGAAGGCCAGTTGCCCATATATGAGCCCGGCCTCGAGATTCTTTTTCATCGTAACATAAGTGAAAACAGGTTGCAGTTTACAACCAACCTTGCCGATGCGATAGCTGATGCCAAGATCATTTTTCTTGCGCTTCCAACGCCTCCGGGTGGTGATGGATCTGCCGATTTAAGCTATGTATTAGGCGCGGCAAAAGATATTGCCATGCTGGTTACAGATTATAAAGTTATTGTAACCAAATCAACCGTACCGGTTGGCACTGCCGATAAAGTTAAAGCGGTATTGCAAGCAAACACAACAGTTGATTGCGCGGTAGTATCAAACCCTGAGTTTTTACGCGAAGGCGTTGCCGTTGAGGATTTCATGAAGCCTGACCGTGTGGTAGTTGGTACTATGGACGAACGTGCCCGCAAGCTTATGGCAGAGCTTTATGCTCCATATGTTCGCCAGGGTAACCCGGTTATTTTTATGGACGAGCGCTCTTCCGAACTTACTAAATATGCTGCCAACTCATTCCTGGCTACCAAAATATCATTCATGAACGAGGTTGCTAACCTGTGCGAATTGGTGGGTGCCGATGTGGATATGGTAAGGCGTGGTATTGGTGCCGATGACCGTATCGGTAAACGTTTCCTATTCTCGGGTATTGGTTATGGCGGCAGCTGCTTCCCTAAGGATGTACAGGCGCTGGCAAAATCAGCCGAAGAGAATAAATATGATTTCAAGATCCTGAACGCTGTAATGGATGTTAACGAGATCCAGAAAAAAGTATTGGTTGAAAAACTAAGGGATTATTATAAAGATGGCTTAAAAGGCAAAAAATTCGCGCTTTGGGGTTTAGCATTTAAACCTGAAACTGATGATATACGCGAAGCCCCTGCTTTGTACATCATTGATGAATTGTTAAAAGATGGTGCCGAAGTGGTTGCTTTCGACCCTGAAGGTATGCCAAACGTTAAAAAATTATTAGGCGATAAAATTAGCTACGCCGCCAACCGCTACGATGCGCTTGATGGCGCTGATGCCTTATTGATCCTCACCGAGTGGTCGGTTTTCCGCACACCGGACTTTGAGTTCATGAAAGAAAAATTAAAAGCACCTGTTATTTTTGATGGTCGTAACTTGTACGATTTGGAGAGAGTAAAAGAGTGTGGTTTTTATTATAACAGTATAGGCAGAAAAGTAGTTAGCTAAATGGCACGTAAAACAATATTAATTACCGGGGCAGCCGGCTTTTTAGGTTCGCATTTATGCGACAGGTTTATAAAGGAAGATTATAAAGTTATTGCCATGGATAACCTGATAACAGGCGATCTGCGCAACATCGAGCATCTTTTCAAACTAGAGAATTTCGAGTTTTATAACCACGATGTTTCCAAATTTGTATATGTACCCGGCGAGTTGGATTATATCCTGCATTTCGCGTCGCCTGCAAGCCCTATCGATTACTTAAAAATACCTATCCAAACATTAAAAGTTGGTTCATTGGGTACCCATAATTTGTTAGGCTTGGCTCGTGCTAAAAAAGCACGTATGCTCATCGCTTCAACATCCGAAGTTTATGGCGACCCGAACGTGAACCCGCAACCCGAAGAATATTGGGGTAATGTAAACCCGGTTGGTCCGCGTGGTGTATATGACGAGGCTAAGCGTTTCCAGGAAGCTATCACCATGGCTTACCATACTTTCCACGGTTTAGAAACCCGCATCGTAAGAATATTCAACACTTACGGTCCTCGTATGCGTCTGAATGATGGTCGTGTATTACCTGCTTTTATCGGTCAGGCTTTAAGGGGCGAACCATTAACCATGTTTGGCGATGGCTCACAAACCCGTTCTTTTTGTTATGTAGATGATTTGATCGAAGGCATCTACCGTTTATTGCACAGCGATTACGCGCAGCCAATGAACATCGGTAACCCTGATGAGATCACCATTAAACAATTTGGCGATGAGATTATCAAATTAACCGGTACCGATCAGGAAATGATTAGTCTGCCATTACCAACAGATGATCCAAAACAACGCCGACCGGATATTACCAAGGCAAGGGCTATTTTAGGCTGGGAGCCGAAGGTGTCGCGCAGCGAAGGCTTAAAGATCACTTACGAATACTTTAAATCATTGCCGGAGAAAGAAATTCTGCATAAAGACTTTACCTACTACAATAAATAATGGCTAAAATATTAGTTACCGGCGGGCTTGGATTTATCGGCTCACACACCGTGGTTGAACTGGTAAATTCAGGCTACGAACCTGTTATCATCGATAACCTATCGAATTCTGATATTAAAATATTAGATCAGCTTACCAAGATCATTGGCTACAAACCGACATTCTATCAGCTTGACCTTTGCGATGAAAAGGCCGTAAAACAATTGGTTGAAAAAGAACCCGATGTTACGGGAATTATTCATTTCGCGGCATACAAAGCCGTAGGAGAGTCTGTTCAACAGCCGCTCAAATATTATCGCAATAACTTTTCTTCGATGCTTAATTTATTGGAAGCCTATTACGGCAAACCTTTAAATTTTGTATTCTCATCAAGCTGTACCGTTTACGGCCAGCCCGACGAATTGCCCGTTACCGAAAAGGCACCTGTAAAAGCGGCGCAATCGCCTTATGGAAATACCAAACAAGTTGCCGAAGAGATTTTGAAAGATATGATAGCGGCCGGGAGTAATTATAAAGTGATTTCGCTGCGTTATTTTAATCCCGTAGGAGCGCATGATTCAGCTTTAATTGGCGAATTGCCAATCGGTGTACCGCAAAACTTAGTGCCGTTCATCACTCAAACAGCCATAGGCAAACGCGAAAAAATTACCGTATTCGGTAACGATTACAATACACCCGATGGTAGTTGTGTTAGGGATTACATTCACGTAGTTGATTTGGCTAAAGCACATGTTGCAGCGCTGAAGCTAATGGAACAGCCTGATTTTAAGGGTTATGATGTGTTCAATATTGGCACAGGGCAAGGGACTACTGTATTGCAAATCATCCATGCATTTGAAAGTGCTACGGGTGTTAAGCTGAATTATAGCATTGGCCCTCGTCGCGAAGGCGATGTAGAGCAGGTTTGGGGCGATGTCACCAAATCAACAAAAAAGCTTGGCTGGACAGCAGAATTAGGTATCGGTGATATGATGCAGTCTGCCTGGGAGTGGGAAAAATATATAAACCAAAACCCATTAAGCTAATTAATGGTTGTAATGGTATAAAGTATAAAACAGCATGTTTGGGTTATTTAAAAAGAGGCACAGCAATAAAAGGGAAGTTACTTTTAATTACGAATCGATTGCTGTAGACATGCACTCCCACGTTTTACCGGGGATTGATGATGGCGCGCAAACCGTGGAGGACTCAGTTGCCCTTGTAAAAAAAATGATGTCCCTGGGGATAAAAAAAATAATTGCCACCCCCCACATCATGGTTGATTTTTACCGCAACAATGCCCAAACAATTGGTAATGCGTTAGAAATACTCAAAGCCGAGCTAAAAAAACAACAAATTAATATTGATATTGAAGCCGCCGCCGAACATTACTTCGACGAAACCTTTGAACCCCGTATCGATAAAAAGGAACTGATGGTATTTGGCAATAACCATGTGCTTTTTGAATTCTCGTTTATCAACCTGCCGCCAAACTATATACAGGTAATACAAAAGTTGGTCAACCTGGGTTACAAGCCAATTCTGGCCCACCCCGAGCGTTATCCATACATGACCATGGATCAATACAAAATGGTGCACTCCTGGGGCTGCGATTTTCAATTGAATACCATATCCCTAACCGGTTACTATGGCAAAGAAACCAAAGCCACCGCCGAAAGCCTGATCGATAATCAACTGATCGACTACATATCAAGCGATATGCACCACCTGAAGCATGCCGCCGCATTCCATGACGCGTTAAAAACCACCTATGTAGAACAATTGCTTTTCGAATACCCGCTTAAGAATATAATGTTGCTGGGAAAGAAGTAAGATCTATAAGCTATCGTCATTGCGAGGAACGAAGCAATCTCTATGCTGTACAGAGCTGCTTTACGTGTTTCCCACCTTGTCATTCTGAATGTAATGAAGAATCTTCTTCGCCCTGTATACGAACTTTACAAATCGAAGAAGATTCTTCGCGATGCTCAGAATGACAATTTAATAATATCTTGATTCCTGAATCTTTACTCTTGATTCTAACAACCTACTCGTATCTCAACGATTCAACCGGATCTAATCTTGATGCTTTATTGGCAGGATAAAAGCCTGATAGAAGCCCGATCCCGGTACAAACTACTAGTGCGATGCCTATCCATAAATAAGGTACTACAAAGCTACCCTGAGTTAAAATAACGATCATGTTGCCAATCAACATTCCTAAAAATATTCCCAAAACACCGCCAATCAGGCATATTACTATCGCCTCAATTAAAAACTGTTTGCGAATGATAGATGGCGTGGCGCCGATAGCTTTTCGCAAGCCTATTTCCCGGGTACGTTCAGTAACCGATACCAGCATAATATTCATCAGTGCAATGGCTGCGCCAATCAATGTAATAACACCAATGGCAACGCCGCCATAAGTAATACCGTCTAATTGGCCCGCCAATTGTTTTTGAATAGAATCACTGCGCTGAATATTAAAATTATCGTCTTTGCCGATATGCAGGTCGCGTATATTTCTGAATAACGAAGTCGCTTCGCCAATCGTAGCATCCAGCGCTTCCGGACTGGCAACCATCACGGTAACGTTAAAAGTAGGATTACTAACGGTATCAATCTGTTTAGCTTTTAAAACAGGTATCACGCAAAATTTATCGCCTGCACCCATGCTCGATCCCTTTTTTGCAAAAACTCCTACAATCTTAAAACGGTTGTTACCAATCAGTATCGATTTATTAACCGGGTCATCCTTTTTAAAAAGTTTATCTTTTATCTCATCTCCAATAACTACCACATTTTCTCCGTGCAATAACTCATCCGAAGAGAAAAAACGACCGTAGGCCATTTTATGCCCGGTAGTTTGCATATAGCCATCGGTAGTGCCTGCCAGTGATATATTGGGGTTGGTTTTAATACTGCCGTATTTTACAATGCCCGTACCCGTAACATTCAAATTAATGGTGATAACAGTGGGTAAGGCAAACTTATTTTTAAAGCTAACCGCCTGCTCATAACTTATTGGCGGATATATTTTTTGATGGCCGCCCTGTCCGAAACCCAAATCGGCGGTATTGGCTATTGTAAAGGAGTTTGCGCCCAGCCCTGCAAAGGCGGTGTTGGTTTGCTGTTTGATGCCGTCAATAGCAGTTAAAATACCCACCAGGGCCATAATGCCAATAGCAATGATCAGCGCCGTAAGCGATGTGCGCAACCTGTTCCCCTTTATGGAGGTTAAGGCAATGGCTATGTTTTCTTTATAAGTTGTTTTTACCGGCATGCTGATGGCTATGGTTGCCTATATAAGACTTAGGCTTGTACGGGTTTGTTACAGGCTCAAGATATTAATTATTAGTGACAGGCCAATGTCTGAACTCGAATTTTTAGAATTCTGCGAATTTCTCTAATTCTAAAAATTTAGGTTCAGACAATATTTGCGCTTTAATTTCAATATTCCATATAATTTTTTAAGGTTAAAATTCGTATTTTTGCAACCTCTAAAATTTAGGTGTAAAAAATTGAAATACAAGGAATATAAGCAGTTAAATCTATCGGATACTGGCAAGGAAGTACTGGAGTTCTGGAAAAAGCAAAATATCTTTGAAAAAAGTATTAGCAGCCGCCCGGCTAACAACCCTTATACTTTTTACGAAGGTCCGCCGAGCGCTAATGGTATGCCCGGCATCCACCACGTAATGGCGCGCGCCATAAAGGATATTTTTTGCCGTTACAAAACCCTTAAAGGTTACCAGGTAAAACGCAAAGGCGGCTGGGATACTCATGGTTTACCTATCGAACTGGCTGTTGAAAAAGCTTTAGGTATTACTAAAGACGACATCGGTAAAAAAATCTCTATCGAAGATTACAATGCCGCTTGCCGCAAAGAAGTAATGCGCTATACCGATGTTTGGAACGACCTGACCGAAAAGATGGGTTACTGGGTTGATCTGGAAGATCCGTATATCACCTACAAAAACGAATACATCGAATCGCTTTGGTGGATACTGAAGCAATTTTACAATAAAGGATATTTATATAAAGGCTATACTGTACAGCCTTATTCGCCAAAATCAGGTACCGGCTTGAGCTCGCATGAGCTGAACCAGCCCGGCACATACAAAATGGTGAAGGATACTACCATTGTTGCGCAGTTTAAAGTTAAAAAGGATAAGGATTCAGCATTTTTATTTGAAGGTGTTGATACCGATGTTTTCATTTTAGCATGGACAACCACGCCGTGGACCCTACCATCAAACTGTGCTTTAGCCGTTGGCGAAAAGATTGATTATGTAAAAATCGAGACCTTTAACCCTTATACCTATGAGCCAATAACGGTTATTTTGGCTAAAGATTTAGTAGGTAAATATTTTAAGACTGAAGGCGAAAACGCATCTTTTGAAGAATACAAAGGCGGAGATAAAATCATCCCATGGGCATTAAAAGGATCATATAAAGGCAAGCAATTATTAGGCTTACATTACGAGCAGTTAATGCCATATGTAACCAATGCCGATTTAGAGAAAAATGCGTTCCGTGTTATCTCTGCTGATTTCGTTACGACTGAAGATGGTACAGGTATAGTACATACCGCGTCTGTTTTTGGTGCGGATGACTTTAGAGCATGTAAGGAAAACAACGTGCCCTCAGTAATGGTGAAGGATGAAGCAGGTAAGGACGTTCCTTTGGTTGATAAACAAGGTAAGTTTGTTGATGAGGTTACCGATTACGCAGGCCGTTACGTTAAGGAAGAATATTACAGCGATGAAGAGCGTGCAGAACCTGGCTTTAAAGCCACCGATGTACTGATCTCCATCAAACTAAAAACAGAAAATAAAGCGTTCGACGTAAAAAAATATGAGCACAGCTACCCACACTCATGGCGTTCGGACGAACCGATATTATATTATCCTTTAGATAGCTGGTTTGTAAAAACCACTGCCGTTAAGGATAAAATGGTTGAGCTTAACAAAACCATCAACTGGAAACCGGAATCAACAGGTACCGGCCGTTTTGGTAACTGGCTGGAAAATTTGGTGGATTGGAATCTTTCCCGTTCACGTTACTGGGGTACACCGCTGCCTATCTGGCGTGAATTGGATGGTAACGAAGAAAAATGTATCGGTTCTATCAAAGAATTAGAAGCTGAGATCGCCATCTCCAAAGCGGCAGGTTTAATGCCTGAGGCGTTTGAGCTGATCGATATGCACCGCCCTTATGTGGATGATGTGATCCTGATGTCGTCAAACGGTAAGCCGATGTTACGCGAACCTGATTTGATCGATGTTTGGTTTGATAGCGGTGCCATGCCATATGCGCAATGGCATTTCCCTTTTGAAAATAAAGAAGCGTTTGCTAACGCTTATCCTGCTGATTTCATCGCCGAAGGCGTAGATCAAACCCGTGGCTGGTTCTTCACCCTGCATGCCATCGCGGTATTGCTGAGCGAGGCAAGCGACGAGGTAAAAGCCATTAACGAAAAGATCGGTAACAAAGGCATCGCGTTTAAAAACGTGGTATCAAATGGTTTGGTGCTGGATAAAAATGGCAACAAAATGTCTAAACGTTTAGGCAATACTGTTGATCCTTTCGAAACCATCGAACAATATGGCGCTGATGCTGCCCGCTGGTACATGATCAGCAATGCATCGCCTTGGGATAACCTTAAATTTAATTTAGATGGTATTGATGAGGTGCGCCGCAAATTCTTCGGCACGCTGTACAATACCTATAATTTCTTCGCCATGTATGCCAATATTGATGGCTTTACTTACAGCGAAGCAGAAATTAAATTAAGCGACCGCCCGGAAATCGACCAATGGATTATCTCCCTGTTAAATACTTTAAGCAAGGAGGTTGATGCGTTCTACGCTGAATTTGAGCCAACCAAAGCTGCCCGTGCCATCCAGGATTTTGTTGATGCGCATTTAAGCAACTGGTACGTGCGTTTAAGTCGCCGCCGTTTCTGGAAATCAGATAACTCTGACGATAAACTATCAGCGTATCAAACTTTATATACTTGTTTAACAACGGTAGCTAAATTAATGTCGCCTATCGCGCCATTCTTTGCCGATAGCTTATATAATGATCTGAATAAAGTATCCGGAAAAGAGAATTTTGAGTCAGTGCATTTGGCTGACTTCCCAACTACCGAAGCGACATTAGTAAACAAAGGGCTGGAAGAGCGCATGCAAATGGCGCAGGATATTTCATCCTTAGTGTTGTCGTTGCGTAAAAAGGTAGGAATAAACGTAAGGCAGCCATTAAGTAAGATATTATTACCTATCTTAGATAAACGCTTTAAGCAACAGGTTGAGCAGGTAAAAGACTTGATATTATCCGAAACTAACATCAAGGATATTGAGTACATTACCGATGCAGCTGGTTTTATCACTAAAAAAGTAAAACCAAATTTTAAAGCGCTGGGAGCGAAAGTGGGGAAAGATATGAAAGTTGTAGCCGAAGCCATCACAAGTTTTGGTCAGGATGATATCACTAAATTAGAATCAGAAGGCAGCATCGCTGTACTTGATACTAAATACGCGATATTATTATCTGATGTCGAAATCATCGCCGAAGATGTTCCGGGATGGCAAGTTGCAAATTTAGGAAAACTAACCGTGGCTTTAGATGTTACGATTACCAACGAACTTAAACAGGAGGGTATATCACGGGAATTGATCAACCGCATACAGAATCTGCGTAAGGGAAAGGGATTTGAAGTTACCGACAGGATAAATGTAAAGTTAAGCGACCACCCGCTAATTAACGGTGCTGTGAAAAATAATTTAACATATATTTGCGCCGAAATTTTAGCTGATAGCGTATTGCTTGATAACCAGTTAAATGAAGGCGAGAAAACACTGATTGACGAAATTGAAATTTTTATTGCTATAAGTAAAGTATAATGGAAAACGAAACTATTAAAACCAGATATTCAGACAACGAACTAAAAGAATTTAAAGACCTTTTACTAGACAAACTGCGTATTGCACGCGAAGAATTAAACGCGCTTGCTACATCATTAAGTTCACCCAATGCAAACGGTACCGATGATACCGCGGGTACTTACAAAACTTTAGAGGATGGATCAGCAACATTGGAGAAAGAACAAATTAACCAGTTAGCTGCCCGCCAAAAGAAATTTATTGAGCAATTAGAAGCTGCAGTAGTACGTATTGAAAATAAAACTTATGGTATTTGCCGCGAAACAGGCAAACTGATACCTAAGGAGCGTTTACGCGCGGTTCCACACACTACCCTGAGCATGGAGGCCAAGCTTAAACAATAATGAAGCCGGCGTATTTAAAACCGTTTTTAATTGTTGTTTTTATTGTATTAATCGACCAGATTATCAAAACCTGGGTTCGTACAAACATGTACCTCGGCCAGGATATCCACTTTTTAGGTGACCACGGCATGTTGCACTATACCGAAAATAACGGTATGGCCTTCGGCATGGAGCTGGGCGGCGATTTTGGTAAACTGGTTTTAACCATGTTCCGCATAGCGGCGGTGGTAGCTATTGGCTATGGATTAGTATATCTCATCAAACACAAATATCACCGTGGCTTAATCATGTGTGTAGCGCTGATTTTAGCCGGGGCATTAGGCAATATTGTCGACTCCACCATTTATGGTGTATTGTACCAGCATGGTCCTTTATTTTATGGTCGCGTAGTTGATATGTTCTACTTCCCGTTGCTATCCGGCAATTTTCCGCAGTGGGTGCCGCTATGGGGTGGGCAGGATTATATATTCTTCCGCCCGGTATTTAATTTTGCCGATTCGGCGATTTCGGTAGGCGTTATTGCCATCCTGATATTCCAAAAACGCTACTTCAAGCACGAAGTGCCTGAGCTAAGTAGTCCTAATAGTGAAATGGTAGAAGAGTAACCCTCGACCATTGTCATTTCATACCTTTTATCATTCTGTACAGACTTACGAAGTTTTTAAACCTTCGTAAGTCTTATACTACTGTCATTTCTCCCTCCGCTCAGAATGACACAATCTGGAAAAATAAAATGTCACCCTCGTGAGGTACGAAACAACGATGTATAGGGAAGCAACAGAAATCGTAAGCTTTTGCGTGGACTCTTTTCAAACGCTACTCCTTTAGCTTTTAAGTCTTCGTAGATAGCCAGCAGGTTATCACATTCAAAAACGCCGAAACGCGAATGTGCCGTTTTCTACCAGGGCCCGCATCAGCCTGCCCGATTCCTGGTTAAACATCATCCCCGACTTAACAGCCATTAGCGAAATTTCCAATTGAGGTTGTTCGGGCGGGCAAGTCGTTATCCATTGCATCCCCGGCACTACCTCCTCACGGATATGTACTTTAAACCCTAATTTATTTACGTAAAACTCATAAGCGCTTTGTTGGTTTAAAACAAAGATGCTGACGTGGTTCAATTTGGTAATCGTGATGGTGTTTTTTGTAAAGCTAATCGAGTTTTTTTAATCAATGATATTAAAAATCTCAATTTTCATAGGGCATAAGTACAAGGATGGTGTAACTGAAATGAAAGAAATGATTAACCCCAATGATAAATTTAACTGTCACTAAAACAATGTGATACAAACGTATATTAAACTGTAACAATAGTGTAAAACAGCCCCATTTACAGCAACATTAAGCCACTTTAACCGTAAAAACTAATCCAATAATGAAAATGCGTATTATTCTCCGGCTTTTACCATTTGTGGTGCTTTTTACGGCATGTTCCCCAAGGGGGCCATACGTATTAAGCAACAAGGTATATCATAGGCAGGTTGATTCTATAAAAAAAATTATTACCGTACGCGATCCTCTTGCGCTGAAAGATACCGCGGGGGTCGAGATCACTTCAGAATTTGTAGGAACGGTTAATTTTAACATCCGCAAGCCCAATTACGTTATCATACACTTTACTGCGCAGGATAGCGTAGTGCAAACCCTCAAAACTTTTGTACGCGCTAAAACACAGGTAAGCGCCCATTATGTCATCAGCCGCGATGGCAAGGTATACCACATGCTGAACGATTACCTGCGTGCCTGGCATGCGGGGGTAAGCAAGTGGGGCAGTATTTCGGATATGAACAGCTGCTCCATCGGTATCGAGTTGGATAATAATGGCAGCGAGCCCTTCGCCAAAGAACAGATCAATAGCCTGTTGATTTTGCTGGCGCGATTAAAGAAACTGTATAATATACCGGTAACTAATTTCCTTGGTCACCAGGACATAGCCCCCGGCCGAAAACCCGACCCCGGCCCATACTTCCCATGGCAGGTATTAGCGCAGCATGGTTTTGGTTACTGGAGCGATGATGTGCTGGAAGTACCACCCGATAGTTTCGACCCCGCCATCGCCCTGCGCCTGATGGGTTACGATACCCACGACATCAACGCTGCCATAGTAGCCTTTAAACGCCACTTTGTACAAATAGACAATAGCCCGCAACTCACCCAGTTAGACCTGAATGTGTTGTATAATGTTTATAAGAAGTATAGCGATTAACCCCCTGCCCCCTGAAGGGGGAGCTGATTTGGAAGGGGCGCTATGCCGATAAAACTCCCCCTTCAGCGGGCTGGGGGATTAATCATACCGGTGCTTATCCAAATCATACTCCGATTGCCCGGAGATAAGTTTCTTTCGCTTCGCCACATCTTCATCCAAATGATGATCGTAAACCTCATCGGTAACGGCAACATCCCGCTCCTTATCCTTTTCGGCAAAGTACATATTAGCCTCAGCTGTTTTTGCTAACGCGACATCATACGGCCCTTTGGGCGACATCAGCTTAACAAACACAGGTAAACACTCAAATAAAATAAATAACCAGCTGATAAACGTTTCGGCCAGATAAGTATCCAGGTTACGCGTTCCATCGTCGTTATAGCCCAACTGTCCTAAGGCCCAGTTACGGTCGGCAAAGCCGGCAACGTTGGCCAGGCTGTCCAGCTGATGGTCCGAGAACAAACGCAGCGTATTCAATCCTTCATAATCCTTGCGTTGGGCAAGGTATTGGTCCATTTTATCCTGGTTTTGTGTCACCAGCTTCAGGCGGTCCTCTTTCTCCTGTAAAACGCCCTCTTTTTGCTTGGCATAAGTGCCGTAACCTTTAATACCTGATGTTTGGTCTGATTTATCGCCAAAAACTTCCTGATTCAATTGATAACGAGTACGGTTAATATCTTTGGTAAGCGAATCACTTTCCTTTTTATAGTCATTATCCTTGCCCATCTCCGTTGCGTATTTTTGATTGTAGGTTTTCTCCAGCGTGTCAATCTTACGGTGCTGACCTTTGATATAGGCGTTTTTTAACTTGTTACGGATCTCTTTATCAAATATTTTAAGTTCGATAGGTCGTGATATTACCACCCCAATCATAATCGCCAGTAAAATACGGGGCGATGCCTGTAATATTTGTTGGTTAGTGCTGCCTTCCTTGTTGATGCTGGATACAATGTACCTGTCCATGTTAAAAATGGCGGTACCCCATATCAACCCAAATAAAATGGCAAAGCCTACGGCGAAAGAACCACCGTTGAAAACAAAGTACATGGCATATCCGCCCGATAGCGAAGCAAACAACGCGGTAAAAAAGATAGTAGCCCCAATACCCACATATTTATTATGCTCGATGGGGTACTTTTTTAATGTATCTATATGCGCTCCTGAACAAAACCAGAAAAAGCGTGTAACTTTTCTCATTATATATTATGTGTTATAACTGCAAACATATATGAAACGCTCTTAACCAGCGAATGTTACAAAATAATCGGTTAAATATTTAATACAGAAAAAGCTAACTTTGATTTTTATTAATACAATATCATGAAAGAAATAAGTGTACAGGAACTAAAAGAAATGCAGGATGCTAATGCGGATTTTCAACTTATTGATGTAAGGGAAGATTTTGAGTACGAAGTATCAAATCTGGGTGGTTTATCAATCCCCTTAGGTGGTGTTTTAATTGAGGCTGATAAAATATCAAAAGATAAACCTGTTGTAGTAATGTGCCGTAGTGGCAAACGCAGCGCGGCAGCCATTATGCAATTGGAGCAATTGGGTTATACCAACCTATCAAACCTGCAAGGCGGTATACTAGCCTGGGCAGCTGAAATTGATCCTGAACTTAGCGTATACTAAGCTATGTTTAAAAAAGCAATGCTCAATTTTATGTACAACATTGGCATCTTCGGAAGCCTTGCTGTAGGATATCTGGCATTCGACAGGAAAAGCTTTTATTTGGTTTTTCCTGCCATTTTTGCCCTTGTCTTTTTCGTGATGCAAAAAATAAAGCTCATGAAACAGATCAAAAGTATGCCCCGTCCCAACCCGGATATAAAAACCAAACCATAACCCCCAACCCAATCATGCTTATCGCAATTTTAGGTGTTATTATTCTTATTGTAGGAATAGTAATGAAACGCTCGCCCGAACCAGCCAGCAATTTTAGTGGTATCGCTACCATCGTAGGTGCCGTAGTTATCTTCTTAGGCCTCTCATTCTCAGCATTTAAAGTTATTGAGCCCGGTACAGTAGGCGTACAAACCCTATTCGGACAGGTACAAACTGATGTGCTGCCCAGTGGTCTGCATATAATAGATCCTTTGGTTGATGTAACAATTTTCGATACCCGCACCCAAAACTACACCATGAGCGCTAAAAGTGGCGAAGGACAGGTAGAGGGCGATGATGCTATCCGCGTATTATCAAGCGACGGTTTAGAGGTGACAATTGATCTTTCTATCCTGTACAAAGTAACACAATCAAAAGCACCATACATTTACCAGAATATTGGGGTAGATTATGAAGATAAAATTGTTCGCCCAATAACCCGTACCGCCATCCGCGATAACGCGGTAAATTACCAGGCGGTTGACTTGTATTCTACAAAACGCGAAGAATTCCAATTCAAGATCAATAAAACCATCAGCGATAACTTCGCCAAAAATGGTTTAGAAGTGCAGCAGATATTGGTGCGTAACATCACCCTGCCTGCAACTGTTCGCGCCAGCATCGAATCAAAAATTCAAGCTGAGCAGGATGCCCAAAAAATGCAATTCGTTCTCCAAAAAGAACGCCAGGAAGCCGACCGTAAACGCGTAGAAGCCCAGGGTATAGCCGATTACCAAAAAATCATCTCAACCGGCCTAACCGATAAACAGTTGCAATATCAATCCATCTTAGCGCAACAAGCTATCGCCACCTCGCCAAATACCAAGATCATCATCATGGGTAGCGGCAAGGCTACGCCGATTATGTTGAGCGATAAGTAAAAATCAGTAACGCATAAATGGAAGGCCACAACTTTTTTGCATTCGATACAGTTATTTCATCTGTCGCATACTATATTATTGCAGCCTTTTCATTTTTGTTGGCCTGTACGTTAAGTCCAACTAATTTGGCGGGCCCTGGATTTGACATAGTTGTTTTTCTCTTCGTAATTATTTTTAGCATTTATTTGTTATTTAAAAACTGGAGATTAATCAAAAAAGGCAAGTCGTCATGGGCATTCATTTAATAGGGTTTGCCTGTTTAATCGGGATGACATTTATTCCTACAAATGATTTAAAGCTTTAAGGTACGTTCGCCGGTTCAAGTGCCTCGCCAGTTCAAGCGTCCACGCTTGAACTTAATTTTTAGTAAGCGTCCACGCTTATCGAATCATTTTAGGTTTTAAGCGTGGACGCTTAAAACTTTTTGCATTCAAGCGAAGGACGCTTGAATGGGCGTTACGGCACTACATACCCATCACCGCCCAAACCGGCATCGTCTGGCTCAGTTTGCACAGCCCCAACTACAAGCACTAACATTAATAGAGGCAGGCGCAGCCGGGAGTTTTCTTTGGTTACTTTCTTTTGCGGAAAAAGAAAGTGACGCCTTAGCGGCTAGCGATACCGTCAGATGAGCGGCCATGCTTATCAACCTGTAAAGTTTGGGGTTGCTACGCGACCGCCCGCAATGATGATTCTATAGTAACTTCAACCCCAACCCACTTTCCCCGCTCAAAACCCACTTCCCATCCACAAACTCCGGCAATACAAAGGGGTTATTACTGGTTAACAACGGACCATCCAGATCCGCCCAATCACATAAAGGGGCAAGCGCAGCGCCTGCGAGAGCGGCACAGCTTGTTTCGGTCATACAACCGATCATTACCTTCAAGTCCAGTTCACGGGCTTTCAGAATCATCCTATGCGCCTCATATATTCCGGCAGATTTCATCAGTTTGATATTGATACCATGATAAGCGCCTTTAGCACGTTCTACATCATCAAAAGTCTGCATGGCTTCATCAGCAATTATCGGTAGCGGACTACGCTCCGTCAGCCAGGCGTTGCTGTCGCGATCAGTTTTCAACATGGGCTGTTCAATTAGTAACACCCCCTGCTCTTTAAGCCAATAGGTAAGGTCAAGGCTTTTTTCCAGATCTGTCCACCCCTGGTTCGCATCTACATACAAAGGGACATCGGTAACCGATCGTATAGTTTGGATGATCTCCCTATCATTATCCCGGCCCAGCTTTACTTTTATGATTTTATACTCTGCGGCTTCCAGCACTTTTTGGCGCATAATTTCGGGTGTATCAATGCCAATGGTAAAACTGCTTACCGGCATTTGGGTAGGATTACTACCTAATAATTGCCAGCAGGCTTTGTTTTTCAGCTTGCCTTCCAAATCATGCAGTGCAATATCAATTCCGGCCTTAATCGCCGTGTTTCCCGGTGCAAGGCTATCTAAATAAGCGCTGATCTCCTCAAAATTAAATGGATACTTAAACTGGCCGGTATCCACCTCTTTCAAAAAGGCAAAGGCGGTTTCATAAGTCTCATTCATGTATGGCACCATCGATGCCTCTCCGTAGCCAATATGGCCCTCGTGCGCTATTTGCAGCAACATTACAGGCGTTGATGTACGCGAAAATTTGGCGATGGTAAACGTGTGCTTTAACTGCAGCTCGAAGGGTTGATAAGTCAGTTCCATGTTAAATTCAAAGCTAAAATTTTCAAAACGAATTTCATACCTATCTTTGCACCCATGCCGGCACAAATTTACCATCCGTTTGAAAGCACTAACTTTAGTAATACCACTTGCTTTTTAAGCGGACAAAAATTAACATCATCCGAAGAGAAGATCCAGGTTTTCCCGCAATGGCTCATGAGCCGCTATAACCTCGAAGACCAGCCTTTTAAATTGCTTGATGAAAGCATGGCAACTTATAAGGATTTAAAGATTCCCTGCGCGGCGGAGGTAAATGAGAAATGGTTAGAGCCCTTAGAAGCCGAAATTGCCGCCGCGTTCGAGATCGGTTACGATGCCCTTAAAAATATCGATGAGCAAAAGCTGTTTCAATGGGCGGGCAAACTGTTGTATGGTATTATTTTTAACGAGATCCAAAGCGGTATTAAATTGCAGCATTCGCAGGGTGAGGAATTCAACATCTCGCAATCTATCATCCATAAATTCAGCCACCTGCATTTAATGCTGCAAAGCATTAACCTGCCGTTACAGTTCGACGATTTTAAACCTTACAGTGTTTTTTTATTTAAGGTAGATAACAATGAAAAAGAGTTCGGCTATCGCGATGAGATAAACACCATGACTTTCGCGCTGCGGATACGTGATTTCGGGTTGGTGATTTGCCTGCAGGATAACGGTGCGAATAAATCATATCATAAAGAAGTTTTAAATAAAATAGGCAACCAAACGCTGCACCCCATACAGTTTGAAGAATTTAGTGGGCGTGTATTTTACTCGGCTTATCTGTTTAACCGCTTACCTGAGTATAATATTCTGCCTGTTGATGATACTATTTATTTAGAAGCAATGCCACTACGCGGCACGAGCAGCAAGCCTTTGTTCGATACCTGGAACAACAAAACCTATGGACAAGTATTGGAAAGTTTCTGGAAAAATTGGGGATTCCTGTTGCTAGAGATCATCAAGAACCCGGAAAACCCGATGAGCTTTTTATTTGATGCCAACGGCGAATTTGTTAATGAAAGTACGATCGACTTACCTCATTAATAAAGTGACCCACTACATGTGTGTTAAATATAATCACAATAATTAAACCGCTTAATGCACCATATAAGTGCGCGTCATGGTTTACATGGTCACGCGCTTGTCTCGAAGAAAAATAACAATAAACTAAATATAACGGGCCGAAAACAATAGCGGGTATTTCAACAGGGATTGGCATTATCATCATGCCAATCGTTGGGTTATACATAATAAAGCCAAAAATAACAGCGCTCACCGCACCCGATGCCCCAAGGCAACGATATTGATAATCATCCCGATGTTTATAAACCGTTGGCAGGTCGCTTAATATTAAGCTGGCTACGTATAACAATCCAAACTGCCAGTGTCCAATCAATTTTTCAAGCGGAAACGCAAAGAAATAATACGAGAACATGTTAAATGCCAAATGCATCCAGTCGCCATGAATCAAGCCGCTGGTAATTACGGTATAAGTACGTTTTTTGCGGGCTACGCTGTAAGGATGTAATATTAATTCTGATAGCAATTCCTGGTTATTGAATGCCATCACGGTAGTAATTATGGTGATAACAAATATGAGCGACGCTACGGGCGTCTCTCTTAACATTTCGATGATCATTTCAGATTATTTAGTTGCTGTAATTTCGGCTTGTAGTACTTTAGGCAGGCTCTTTAAAATCAAGGAGTACGAATGATCAATCATTTCACAGAGTTGTTTATTTGTAAGATTACCATCCGTGTAAACGCTGTTCCAGTGTGTTTTATTCATATGGAAACCCGGTATCACTTCGGCATGGCGATCGCGGAGTTCAATGGCTAATTCAGGGTCGCATTTTACATTAAAGCGGTTGCCGGTATTAAGGCTCATCAATAAAAATATTTTATTGCCAACCCTAAATACAAGGGTGTCATTACCAAAGGGCATCCCTTCGGTAACACCGCTTTTTTGCAGGCAATAATCGCGTAATTCCTCTACGTTCAAAAACTTGTACCTCTAATTCGTTTTGTAAACGCTCGTATAGTACCAAAATTGTATTTAAACACAACACTTATTTCGCGGTATTGGTCGGGGTGCTGGTTTTTAAACTGGCTTGGCGGGTCATCATATCCATCCAAACCTTCGCCAAAAACAATATTGTGCTGGTATTCAAAATCAATCCTTACACAAGGCTCATCATACTCATTGTAAATTTTAACCTCGTACCCTAAACGTATTGGTATGGCTAAGTTTATACTTTTATCCGTCCCTGGGAAATTGCCATAGCTTGGATTACGCACATCAAAGCGCTGGTTTTGTACATTATCATCAACAAATCCCAAACCGCCGCCTATATATACGTTTTTAATGGCTTCGTTAAAAGCGCTGTAATCATAATCTATAATCTGGCCCATCTGCAGGTCGGCGTGTAAATACAATGCTATGTAATTATTTTCATATTCGCGCCCGCTGGGGTCGGTAACCCGGCTGCCGCCCCATAACCTGCCATCTTGCAATTCAAGTGTTATAGGCAAATACGGGCTGTAATTGTAAGTAAAGTTAATATTGGCAGCCAATGTATTGTTTTGCTTGGCAACATTGGTATAACCGCGAATGGTACTAACTCCAAAACCTACACCATATGGACTAAAGTTATAGTCGCCCTGGGCTTTTACAATTACTGAGGAAAGTATTAAAACAAAAAGTAAAAAGTATTTTTTCAATAGTCCTATTTTAATTCAATAATTTATCAATTTTGGTGCCTGTTCAATCGTGGAAGTTGCAAAAATAGAATTTCCCCCGAAAAAAAATCTAACGTTATGACTTTAAACGCAATATTATCATTTAATGTTACCGATCGTTTTTTGCGATATGTAGAAATAGATACCCAATCAGATCCCGAATCGCATACTTTTCCATCAACTGCAAAGCAAAAAAACTTAGGTAACCTGCTGGTTAAGGAATTATTAGCAATAGGTGTTGCAGATGCGCATATAGATGAATATGGTTACGTGTATGCTACCATACCCGCCAATACTAATAAAGCTAATGTGCCGGTGATCTGTTTTTGCTCACATATGGATACCTCGCCCGATTGCAGCGGCGAAAATGTAAAACCCATTATCCACAAAAATTACCAGGGGCAGGATTTGGTTTTGCCTGATGATGCTACGCAAATATTAAAAATGAGCGAACATCCCGACCTGAAAAATCAGATAGGTAACGATATTATTACTGCCAGCGGGACTACTTTACTGGGTGCCGATAATAAGGCCGGTGTTGCCGAAATTATGGACGCCTGCTACCATTTGATCAATCATCCGGAGATTAAACATGGCGATATCCGCATATTATTTACCCCTGATGAGGAGATTGGCCGTGGTGTTGATAAGGTAGATATTAAAAAATTAGGCGCCTACGCGGGTTACACTATTGATGGCGAAAGCGCAGGCAATATGGAAAATGAAACTTTTAGTGCCGATGGTTTAAAACTCATCATCCATGGTCTTAGTGCGCACCCAGGTTTTGCCAAAGGGAAAATGGAAAGCGCCATAAAGATTGCCGGTGAAATTGTAGCGAAGCTGCCGCTGGATTTATCGCCTGAAGGCACCAGTGGGATGCAGGGTTTTGTTCATCCGGTTGGTATTTCGGGGCATGTAGAGGAAGCCACTATTGATTTTATCATCCGCGATTTTGACGAGCGTAAATTAAAAGAGCATGAAAGAGCCATTCGCGACCTTGCCGATAATGTATTGAAGAAATACCCGAACTCATCCCGTACAATAGATATTAAGCCGCAATACCGCAATATGAAAGGTGTATTAGATAAGCATCCCCAAATTGTTGAATACGGTATGGAAGCCATTAAACGTGCCGGAATGAATGCCAAGCTGTGCAGCATCCGTGGCGGCACTGATGGCTCACGCCTGTCATTCATGGGATTACCCTGCCCCAATATCTTCGCCGGTGAGCACGCGTTTCATGGCAAACAGGAGTGGGTATCGGTACAAGACATGCAAAAAGCAGTGGAAACCATCCTGCATTTATGTATGATTTGGGAAGAGAAAGCGTAACGGCTAAAAACGCTTAAAAAAGAATTGTCATTCTGAGCGGAACGAAGAATCTGTACTGGTGTAAACTACTTTACAGATTCTTCGTTCCGCTCAGAATGACAAATTTGTTTATGACGCGACAATAAGATATTCAATAAAAGCACTGTCCCCTCGTTAACCGCCCAAAACCGGCATCGTCTGGCTCGGCTAGCACAGACCCAACTAAAAGCACTAACAATAACAGAGGCAGGCGCAGCCGGGAGTTTTCTTTGGTTACTTTCTTTTGCGCAAAAAGAAAGTGACGACATAGCGTCAGCGATACCAAAGAAAAGAAATCCGATTTTCTCTATGCAGCATAGAGATTGCTTTGTACCCCGCAATGACAAGTTGAAAATGTAATCAGAATTATTCTGCCAGCAGTTTATCCGTTAACCTATCAAACTCATCAACAAACTGAGTATAATACTCGCCTGTGCCCGGGCCGCTAAAGCCGGTATGTATTTTACGCACGTTTCCTTGCTTATCAATAATAATGGTAGTCGGGAACCCTTTAAAATCAGCCAGCATGGGCAAACTTTTCTGCGGATCGCCACGACCTGGAGTATAACCCGTTATCAGTATCGGGTAGGGAATATTAAAATGTGTTTTCAACTGCTGCAAAGCCTTTTTCGATTGCGCGAAATCAGGTGTACGCTCATAAGCCAGACCGATAACCTCAACTCCTTTAGGGTGATATTTTTGATAATAGCCCCCGTTAATAAAAGCCGTTTCATCCATACAATTAGGGCACCACGAGCCTAATAGTTGCACAATAACCACTTTGTTTTTATAACGCGCATCACTTAACGATACCGTATTGCCTTCTGTATCCTTAAAGCTAAAAGCAATGGTTTTATATCCCGGTTTTAAAAATGTTAACGAATAAGCATCAGGCAATTTGGCGTTTTCGTTTCGGTAGGCAGTCCAATGGTCCAAGCCGGAGTAGCCAGCATACATCTTACCATCGGTTAATGTATTATCAGCATTTACTTTGGCAATGAATATAAAAGCATGCCCGCCATCAAAGCACGATAAGTATAAGCTATCATCTTTAACCGTTCCTTCTAAAAAACGATAATCACCGGTTGTAGTTAAAAAAGTACCGGTAACATCTTCTCCGTTTTGTTTAAATTCACCTACGGTGGTATCCCTGCTGGCACCATCGCCAAAAATAGCGGTCCATCTTCCTGCTACGTTAAGGTTAGATGCTTGTCCCGGGGCAAAAAAGCGGTAAGTAGTATTAGCGGTAGCTTTAAACGGTAAAAGATATTGCTTATCGGCAGAGTGCTTTATCCAGCTTCCCTGCAAGTTGTTGCCAACCAGTTTCAATTTAAACTCCGAATCAAACAACGGCATGTGTATAAATACAGAATCACCAACAAGTTTTACATCAGTTACCTTTAAACGCTCACCACCATTTATAATAGCTATTTGCGGATGCCCCGCAGTATCGCTCACCTCAAAATTAAAAGGAAGATCGTGCCCGGATGTATTGGTGATCACCCCGCGCCAAACACCGGTTGATAGTTTACTTTGGGCGAATGCCACATTAATTACTAAGCAGAGGAGAGCTATTAGTAGCGCTTTGTTTTTCATTTTACAGGTCAGTTATACATTTATTGTGCTTACCCGCTTTCCCGCGCAGCGGAAGAGAGGATCGACCAGCGCAGCGACGTCGGGGTGAGCCGAATCGTCATACCCGCTGATACAACCCAAATGTATATAAACTTAGTGGATTATTTTAACACCTCGCGCGATATGACAATCTTCTGAATTTCTGATGTACCCTCATATATCTGCGTGATCTTGGCATCGCGCATCAAACGCTCCACATGGAACTCTTTTACAAAGCCATAGCCGCCATGTATCTGCACCGCTTCAATGGTGGTATCCATCGCTACTTTTGAAGCGAAAAGCTTAGCCATAGCGCTCGCCTGCCCATAAGGCAAATGATGATCTTTTAACCAGGCCGCTTTTAAACACATTAAACGGGCTGCTTCAATTTCGGTAGCCATATCGGCCAATTTAAACTGTATGGATTGCAGGTTGGCTATCGTTTTACCAAAAGCCTTGCGTTCCTTGGCATATTGTACCGCCAGCTCATGCGCGCCCGATGCAATACCTAAAGCCTGTGAAGCAATTCCAATACGACCGCCTTCTAAGGTAGTCATCGCGAATTTAAAGCCGAAACCCTCTTCGCCTATGCGGTTTTCTTTAGGCACTTTCACATCAGTAAACATTAGCGAATGCGTATCCGACCCGCGTATACCCATTTTATTTTCTTTTGGGCCGATGGTAAATCCCTCCATACCGCGCTCTACAATCAGCGCATTAATACCATGATGTTTTTTACTCGCATCTGTTTGCGCGATAACCAAGTATGTTGACGCCGAATTTCCGTTAGTGATCCAGTTTTTTGTGCCATTCAGCAAATAATGGTCGCCCATATCAATGGCAGTGGTCTGCTGCGATGTCGCATCTGATCCCGCTTCGGGCTCGGATAGGCAAAAAGCGCCTATCTTTTCGCCTCTGGCTAAAGGGATTAAATACTTTTGTTTTTGTTCTTCAGTGCCGAACTTCTCCAGCCCATAACATACCAATGAATTATTTACCGATATAACTACCGAAGCCGAAGCGTCAACCTTTGATAATTCCTCCATAACCAACACATAGGATATGGCATCCATGCCGCTGCCGCCATATTGTTCCGATGTCATCAGGCCCATAAAACCTAGTTCGCCCAGTTTTTTTATCTGTTCAGCCGGAAATTTTTGATGTTCATCCCTATCAATAACACCTGGCTTTAGTTCGTTCTGGGCAAAATCGCGCGCGGCCTGGCGCACCATCAGTTGTTCTTCGGTAAATTCAAAATTCATGTTTGGTTAATTAGCTTGCTGTAAAAATAATGTTATGCATGCATAGTAAAAAATTATAATAAAAAAAAGAGAGCTCTTTTGAAGCTCCCTTTCCCCTAATTAATTTAAACTATTGATTAAACCCAAAACAAAGAACAAAAATTTTCAGCTTGGGTGTCTGAGAATTCATTTTTAATAGGTAGACGTTGTTTTCATTCTACAGGTAAGTGTAGGACCGATTTGTTATGTACAAACATGTTGCCATTATTTTAATGCTGGTAAAAAATTAACCCAATAATTAATAAATTAAAGCTTAACAACTTTAAGGTGTGCGAATTATATATAATTAGCCTTAAGTATAGCTTGTTCATTACATTCATAAGTTGACTTATTAGGCCTGACTTCTGTCCCCCAAAAGCATAAATTCTGTTTTTCAATACAGGCGATGTATTAAATTTTATACAAGTGTGGTTTTAAATGATGTTGTAATTTTTATTTGATGCATGCTATATTCTCGCCATCTGTAATGCCTAATTATTACCTTTAGCCATGCAAATTATTCATGCCCTGCAGCAATGGTGGGCAAACCAAAGCTTGTTAGAGATTGTAGGTGTAATCACAGGCCTGTTATGTGTTGTTTTAGCAGCCCTGAATAATATATGGAACTGGCCAGTAGCCATTATTAGCGTGGGTATTTACATTTTTATATTTATGCAATCACGCCTGTATGCCGATATGGGCCTGCAGATTTATTTCCTGGTCACCAATATTTATGGCTGGTATTTTTGGAGCAGGAATACCGCTACTGAAATAAAAATACCCGTAAAACTTATCACGGCCAGGCAAACTATAATTTCTGTATTAATTATCGCGGTAGCAACACCTTCGCTGGGTTTTATGCTGATAAGGTTATCTCCTATACTTCATTATCAACCGGCATCGTATCCATATCTGGATAGTTTTTGCACGGCTTGCAGCCTGGTAGCGCAGGTGTTTTTAACCCGAAAAATTTTAGAGAATTGGTTGATCTGGATTTTTGTAGATATTATTTATGTAGGCGTTTACATTTTTAAAGGCCTTGATGCTACAGCTTTTATGTACGCCATATATGTGCCTATAGCCCTGTTAGGCTATATTGATTGGCGAAAAGATTATAAAAAACAGCCGGTATCAGCATAAAAAAACCGGCTGCCATAATAGCAACCGGCATAAACACTACCAAACTTAAAGGAGGCTATTTAATAGCCATTATTAATTCGTTATCAATAAAACTTTCTTCTCTAAATCCACTCTCGCGCACAATTTTTACAAAATCAAAGTAGGAGCGTTTGTAAAAATCAGTATCGTTGGCATGTAAAAATTTGCTTTTTAAAATAGAAACCAATGCCTCTGTTTTAATTAATTTAAAATCCGCCTCATCGGTTAAACGGACCAAGGGTTTTATTAATTCATGCACACAAGCCTTGTTATTGGCAGATAAACTCATATTAACCTTAAGCAAATAAAATGAGGCCAGCATAAAGGGGGTATAAGTATGGCTCTCTTTATCATATAATTTTACTAAATCATTATTAAGGGTTGTGGCAAGCTCCATATTGCCTGATTGTATGTTAGCGCCGACTATCATCATTTTCAAAATAAAATTATAGGCATCGGCGTCACCGAGCGCTCTTTTATATACTTTGTTGAGCACATTGGTAAATCGCAGAAGCTTAACCGGGCTTTTGCAAATAGAAAGTGTGTATACAGCTAACAGGTATAAAATATCATTTTCGGTATTTGCTGCCAGTTTATCGCCTGTTTTTGGCGGATTAAAATAAAATGTGGTTAGTTCGGCAAAAGCTTCTTTTTTAATTATCCCGTATTTAAAGTAGTAGTATATGGTTTCAAGGCAGCTTAGCGGGTTAATAGCTAATTGCTGTAATTCTTCCTGCGGAAAGCTTTTTAGCCTTAATAAATATTCTTCAAGCTTGTTTATATCAAGCTGCATAACCGCTATTACAGCCAGGCCGCTATAAATCATTATTCTCTTTTTGGTAGATAGATTAAAGAGTAACAATGCTTGCAGCGCCTTTTTATAATCGGTATTTATAAATTCAAGCCCAAAAAAGTAATTAAATAAGCTATCGGTGCAATCCCCCTGAAAGTATTCAGTTATTGCCTCTGCCCGGGTTAATGATGCATACTCCTTAGCAATAACCTCTCCCAGAAAAATAATAATGTCTGCTTTTTCTTTAGATGATAAGTGTATCTCGGTCAAATACTCACAAACGTTGGTTTGCCCGTTTTTAGCCGCGTAAATGATGAGCCATTTTAATATAGATACCTTATGATCGTTTTTAAACAGACTATTCAGGCTTGATACCAGGTTTGAGTTAACGATATTATTGTTCTGGTACAACAGGTGGCGGGCAAGGCTGTAGTTAAGAAAGTTATGGTTGCCAAACTCAATAACGGTATTGTATTGCATGTCGCCGCTTCTATTAAGCTCATAAATGAATCCTATACCTAAAAGCTCATTATATGCATGGTGATATTGTTTAATAAAATCGTTTATTCTGAATTTATCAACCACAAATTTATCATTTGTAAGATCCATGTTTTCTAACAGCATCTTTACAAAAAGCGATTTTTCGACGCCGTATGTCCCCAGGTAAATTTTGTTTAATATAAATGTTGAAACAAGATCATATATACTCAACTGATCGGCTTTTTGAAGTGAAAAATCGAGCTTATATTGTTTATAATAATATTGAAAATACAACGGATAGCTGAAGTTTTTCAATACCTCAAAATCTGAATTGGTTTTTGACTCGGGGTTTATATTGTAACTAAGTTCATTTATTTCCTGGTTGCTAAACAACGGTACATTAGTCAGCAGGTCTTCGCGACTTGGGAAACCTAAAAAACATTTTTTATTAAAGTCTTCAAGTTCACCTCTGTTATTTAACCAGGTGGCTGCACGCATGGTTAATATCATTTTAAAGCTCTCATGCTGTTTATAAAATGAAAAAATATCGATAACCTGATTCAATAAAAACTGAAACTGATCGCTTTTAAACATATGTTCATCAAGCCCGTCTATTATCAGGTAAAAATTACCGTTATGATTTTGGCGGATGTCAAGCAGGGCCGATAAATCATTCCAGCTGCCATAGCCCAGTAATGATAGTAACCAATCGTTAATATCTTTACCGCTTATAAAAACATTTATAAGCGCGTTGCTGCTAAAAAACAAGATAATATCATTATTCTTTCCGGCGGCATTTATGGCCATCTTTTCTTCAACCCAATGGCAAAGCGCAATGGTTTTACCGTACCCGGCAGGTGCGGTAATAATGGTGGCGGCATAATCATCTTTTAAAAAAGCATCAAAGTGATCATCAATAAATTTTCTTTTGATGGTTTGATGATAAGGGATACCTGATCGGTTTTTTAAGGCTTGTAAAGTAAAGTTGCTTATTTTATCGGCACTTTGTTTAATACTATTCCAACCTATATCAGCGCCCGCGGCATTACTGACTAGGGTGCTGTTACTATCGCAGTATTGGGCCCAGCCTTCGTGCCCGCAATACCTGGCCATTGCATCCATTGTAAATAACGATGGTTTAAATTTGCTATAAGCAAAGCCATATACGCGTTTTAAAGTGGTTTCACTTACTTGCTGATTGGTTTTTCGGAAAATTAATATGGAAAGGGTTTTACAATCGGATGGTGAAATATTTTTGAATTCCGCGATAGAAAGCACGAGCTTCTTTAGCTTTTCGAAGTGCTGAATTAAAAATGATGTCATGACGGTTAAGATTAGGTTGTCTTTACTACGTTTTAATAATTATTGCTGTCACATAGTGCTGTTGTTATTGATTTTTTTAAGTTGTCATATATATACCGAAATTCTGGGGCTGTAGGTTGTGTTAGAAGCGGTAATGAACAAAATGAACAAATTTATAACAGGTTTATTGCTCCGCGGACATCAGTTGGGCCAGTTACTAAATATATTTAAAAAGTTTTAAAAAATGAAGAACTATGCGAAAACCATTTTAATACACTCACTAACGGTGTGGTGTTTAGATACATCGCCGGGTAGTATGATTTTCCCTGTGTGGTATTGAGTGGCTATTTCCTGGAGTTTTTGTTCTAATACGCGACAGAGTGCTTCGTTTTGGGCATAGTTAAAAAGATCGAGGGTTAAATTACCCGGCAAATTGTAGGCTTTATTTGTGGGTTGGCCACCTATCCTTAATATCTCCAGTTTAATCTGATTACTGATAAATATCTTATCCATCACAACATCCATATTTAGTAGTTTAGGTAAATAAACTACTTTATACGCAGATATTAAACCTATGTTTTATAATGTCGTAAAAAGTTAAAAAAAATATAGTATTAAGAAAGATTTCTGTTTCCTGCTATGAAATATATCGACAATCGACTAAATAAATTTATTCAATAGTTAACAATATCAATAACTAATACAAGCTTTAAACGTAACCGGGTATTTATACGTTATTTAAGATTCAGGTATAAATACGTATGTGTAAGAAGGCTTAAACCGGCAACTGAAACAGTGAATATTTTATAGCAAACAATACCAGTCCTGCCGTATTTCGGCAACCTGCTTTATTTATAAGGTTATTTCTGTGCCCTTCAATGGTGCGCGTACTTAAAAAAAGTTGCTCACCAATTTCGGCATTATTGTATTCTTTACAAATTAACTCTAATACCTGTTTCTCGCGTGATGTTAATTTCACCGGGATGGTACTGATGTTTTTTTGTGTTTGCACCCGGTAGTTAGCGCTTTCCTTAAGTGCCATTAATGTGCCCGTGTTAAAATAAAACCCGGTTTTATGAACCGTTTCAATAGCAATTATCAGTTCAGTTTTATCGCAATTTTTTGCCAGGTAGGCAGCTGCGCCAGCATTTATCATTTGTGTAATAAGTAATGGCTGTACGTGTACCGATAGTACTATTACTTTAATAAGGGTATATTGTTGGTGTAAGATGGTATTCAGCTCAATGCCGTTCATGCCGGGCATATCCATATCTATAATGGCTATATCAGGTAATTCCGCTCCTTTGTTATTAAGCCTTTCTAAAAATGAATTCCCATCTTCTGATTCTGAAATCAGCCTAAATTGCTCTACAGAATCAATCAGCAAACCCAGGCTTTGCCTAAACAGGTTTTGATCATCAACAATAGCAATTTTTATTTCGTTCATATTTAGTTAGCCGGTAGCTGATAATTGATGTTCGCTCTGAATCCTTGTCCGGCGGCGGTGTCAATTATATAATCAGCATTTATTACGGTTAACCGGCTCTCAATGTTTTGCATCCCCATACCAACAGCTACTGCTGACGCATCCATACCCTTCCCATTATCACTGTAAGTAATTAATATGGCATTGTCGGCAGCCGCTATTTTGATAATGGATTGTGTAGCCCCTGCGTGTTTTATAGTATTGTTAATTAATTCTTCTAAAACCCGGTACAATGCAACTGATGCCGGTAATGATATGCCTTTAAGCACCTCTTCAGCATCATTAGTTAAGGTTATGGTTAACTGTCCCGAATTATTGATGAACGATGCTTTTTCTTCTATAGCGGCAGCCAAACCGTAATAGCTTAAAGCCGGAGGCGATAGATTGTGCGATATGTAACGTACATCCCGTATCACCTTATCAATAATCTCCTTACTTAATTTTACATGTTTGCTATTATTATCTTCCTCGCTCGCGGGTTTAAACATTTCAATGGTTAACCTCAGGCTCGAGAGCGCGGTGCCAACATCATCATGCAGGTCCTGGCCTATACGTTTGCGTTCGGTCTCCTGCGACTCGATAATCGCCTGTAATAATTCCTTTTGATGCACAATTTCTTTAAACTGTAATTCCTGGTGCTGTTTCAAAATTTTGTTTTGATTGCGCACATATAGCAATATTAACGAGCCCACCATTAAAAATGAGCCCACCATGCCTAGTATTACCAGTATGTATATGTTATCTACGTGCTGCATTTGTAAAATCCCACTGCAAATAAAAGATATTGAACTAATAAAATGGTATCAAAAACCGACCAAACTACGAGGTTAACAGACTGCGATGCATGTGCAAGAAAGTTGGCTGATATAAAAATAAACAATCCACAACCATAATAAATTAAAAAAGAGATATTTACCCAGTTTAAGCCGCTTTGTTCCCAAGGGGTAGGGTGTTCATTATTATTGTGTTTAAAAAGGTATAAAATAGCGTACGCGATAATAATAACAGCTTCAAGTGTTCCGGTATAAGTAGCCACCTCAACACCAGTTTGTATGCAAAAGAAATTTATAATACAGAATATGGTAAACACAGTTACCAGGATAGCTAATATATAGCGCCATTTTTTATCAAAGACGGTGCTGTAAAACCAGGTTATAAATGCAAATTCGAACACGGTAAATACATGAAATAAGGTTGTTGTAAATATATGAAACCCGGATAATATTATATTCAGCGCATTTGCGGCTGCTGAAAAAATCAAAAACCACAATAATACTTTAAAAGAAAAAGATAGCAGCCTATATTTGAAAAAGGCAATAATTATTGGAATTATAATACACAATGGTATTATATAGGAGACATAGATATACAGATAACTCATAATTGTGTTTATTCTGCCTAAATATTGCTATTAAAGCAGAATAAACATAGAGTTTCTGAATAAATATTATTGATTAAGTACACTTGGTAACGGGCAAATTGGAGGACAAACCTTAGTAAGGTCCCAAACATTACTACCCACGTTATTGCCTTCTCCATTTTCTGATGGAAGATAAACCACATCCTGATCATTAACAACAGGTACCAGCACAAGCTGTGCACTCATTGGATCAGCAGCATCTGCCAGGCCTATATATGCCCTAACACCTTCGGCATGTGGATTATGCTTTAGTATGTTCACAAAATTAATTATAGGTATAAAAAAAGACCGTGCTACAAAGTCTGGTTCTGATGCAGCAAGATATTCGCGCCAGTTTGCTGTTAGTTCGATACCGTGTTCAACCGGGATTGTGCCCTCAGGGCCATTGGATTTGGCTGGTGTAGTCATAATATAATATGTGATAAGTTTAATTGTTTTTAAAGATATAAAATCAAGTTAAATAACGTTATTACTATAATAATAATTTTACAATAATTTATTCCTCTTTGATGAATGAAATGAACACTATTAGTTCATTGTGAACAGCTTGCGTGCCTTGCGAATAACTGAACAAACTGTTTTGGGGATATACTGAACGTGCTGTTTAATTTTAGATGACTGAAATAGGTCATCTAACTTAAACAACTCAATCATGAAAATCTTTACCTGTGTGGCCAGGTACGTTCTGATATTGTGCCTGCTACTGTGCTTCTCTTTAACTTCCAGCGCTCAGCGCATCTATGCCTCCAGCCAGGATGTTGGCTCATCCGGTTTGTTATGCCTTAATTGTACTGTAACCAACCCGGCAAATGCTGCCGATGGTAATGTGGAAACGTACTCAACCCTCAATGTTACGGTGGGTTTAGCGGCAACAACATACCAGGAGCTTATATTTGGCACCACCAAAGTTGCGGCCAATACACCGGTAACGGTTAAGTTGGGTACAGGTAATAACCTGTTGAGTGCTACAGTACTTGGGGGGATCTCGTTACAAGCCTATAATGGCACAACGGCAATCGGTCAGCCAGTTGCTGTATCAACCCTGGTAAGTGTATTAGCTAATAACGACCAGATAGAAGCTAGCATAACCCCTACTGCGGCTTATGATCGTATAAGAGTAACACTTAATGGCGGCTTATTAGGCGCGTTAAGCACTTTGTATTTATACGAAGGTTTTTATAACGGTACAGCCGCCGGAGCATGTAACTCGCCAGTCGACGAGCTGTATGGCATTTCATCGGGTTTGCTCAACCTGGGCCTGGCAGTTGGTGGGGTGCAAAATCCGCAAAATGCCGATGATGGCAATTTAACCACGTATTCAACCCTTAATGCGGGTGTTGGTTTGGTTGGAGCCTATGCTCAACAGACCATTATCTACGAAGCCCCATCCGTAGTTGGTGATTCCATCAGATTGACAATGTCTGTACCGCAATCACTGCTTTCCGCAGGTGTGTTATCGAATATTTCAGTCTCAACCTATGACGACTATAACGGTGCCAATGGCACTGCCGAAACTTATACCTTAAGCTCATCCTTATTAAACCTTCAATTACTCGGGCTAATAGGCGGAACCCAAAATTTCACGGTCACCTATGCCCCGAAAAATATATTTGATCGTGTACAAGTTACCCTGGGGGGAGGTATAGCCAATGTGCTATCAACCTTAAACCTGTACGAGGCGCAAAAGCTGATACCGCGCCCGGTTATACAGTTTAATAATGTAGTTACAAATACCGCCGCTATATGCAGTGGTACTTCGGCTACCCTAACTGCTGTTGCGCAGCCTAATACTACATTTTTATGGTATACTGCAGCTACAGGCGGTTCCCCTGTTTATACCGGCAGTAGTTTCACAACTCCTGTATTAACCGCAGGTACAACCTATTATGTTGCCGCCATGCGCACCGGTTGTACCGATCAATCCGCGCGAACACCCATTGCGGTAACTGTAAATACCGTACCAGGAAATGTTACCGTGACCAATGCCGCGGTAACCGTTTGCCCCGGCCAACCGGCAACCTTTACCGCGCAGGCAGTTACGGGTGTAACCGTAAACTGGTATACTGCCGCTACCGGCGGTACGCCAATTGCTACCGGCAACAGTTTCACTACACCTGCATTAACAGCAACTACAAGTTATTATGCCGAGGCCCAATCCGGCGGTACTTGCGTAAGCCCCGGCCGTACCTTGGTTACCGCAACAGTTAGTACGCTACCTGCTGCACCGGGAATAACCACACCCAATGTAACCATCTGCCCCAATAATGTCGCGGTGTTTTCAATTGCTACCCCTGTAACTGGTGTTACTTATAATTGGTATAGCACCGCTACAGGTGGTACATCATTATATACGGGTACTAGCTTTACCACCCCGGCATTAACTGCCACCACAAGTTATTATGCCGAGGCCGAGAATATAACCGGCTGCCCAAGTGCAACCCGTACTCAGGCTACAGCAACTGTTAGTCCCGCCCCTGCCGATCCTGTCTTAGCCGCGAACAATCAAACTATCAGTGCCGGGCAAACAGCTACTATAAATGTAACCAACGCCCAAACAGGTATTACCTACAATTGGTATACTTCGGCTACGGCGGCATCATCTATTTTTACAGGTACATCATTTACCACGCCTGCGCTCTATAGCAATACTACTTATTATGTAGCTGCGGTAAATGCCACAGGTTGCCAGTCGGCCGATAGGGTAGCCATCACCATAACCGTCACCATCAATACAAATACACCTTGCGCATTTGCCAATAACCAGGCAAGTAGCGTTAATGGCCTTTGTATTGGATGTAGCATCACCAATAACGCGCTCTCGGTTGATGCCGATACCACCACCGCTTCAACCATCAGTGTTTTGGCGGGGTTAGTTGGCGGTTCAGCATCGCAACAGCTCATATTCCAGCAACCGGGTTTCGCTGGCGATACGGTGAAATTAGAGTTGGGCTCACCTGCAAATTTATTAAGTGCAGGTGTAGCGGCTAATATTCAAGTGGCGCTATATAATGGCACCACGCTGGTTGCAAACTATGTTTTAAACAGTTCCTTGATTACGATAAGGCTCTTATCCGGCAGCAGCCGTTATGCGGTTTATATACCGGCAACGGGCGCTTATGATAGGGTGCAGGTAACGTTAAATTCCGGCGTTGCGGGTTTAATAAATTCCTTAAACGTTTACTACGCTGTGCAGGAGTATCCAAAACCGGTATTCACCCCTGCCAGTCCTGAAATTTGCATGGGCAGCACAGCTACAATCAATATCACCTCACCAACAAATGGTACATTCCAATTCTATACCGCCCCAACCGGCGGAACATTGGCAGGTACCGGCAGTAGTTTTACAACCCCTGCTTTAACTGCCAATACTACTTATTACATAGCTTATACCCGTGGTACATGTACAAGTCCTAACCGCTACCCGGTACAAATTTTGGTTGATAGTCCGCCCGCTGCCCCTGTTGTTAATCCATCAAGCGCAAGCATTTACAGCGGACAAACAGCAACCTTTACGGCAACTGTTCCAAATAATGTAACCGTTAACTGGTATACTGCGGCAAGCGGTGGCACCCCGGTTTATACAGGTACAACTTTTACCACACCTGCTTTAACCGCTAATACAACTTATTACGCCGAAGCTTCATCGGGCAGTTGCGTATCAACAACACGTACACCTGCTACAGTAACGGTGCAGCCTATTGTAATACCTAATGTAACCGTAACCCCGCCAACACAAACTATAAATCCGGGCACTACGGCTACTTTAACCGCATCATCAACCACACCGGGTACTGTATTTAACTGGTTCACTACCCCAACAGGTGGTACCAGCATTTACACCGGGGCAACATTTACGTCTCCGCCATTATTTGCAGGCACAACATATTATGCGCAAGCCACTGTAACCGCTAGCGGAGCGGTATCTGCTACCCGTGCAGCTGGGGTTATTACTTTAACTTCATCAACAGTAAATCCAACACCATGCGACGCCGCCATTGCCGAAACAACCGCCACTAGCGGATTACTGTGCGTGGGCTGCGCGATAAATAATGAGGCAGCCGCGGTAGATGCCGACCGTAATACATTCTCCCAATTAGAAGTACCGGTAGGTTTACTTAACGCTTACGCGGAGCAAACACTTCGTTTCGCTAACACAGGCATTGCAGGCGATACCGTTGTTGTGGAATTGGGCGTACCGGGAACACTGGCCAGTGTAGGAGTACTATCCGGCATAAGCCTGGCTACTTATAACGGTACTACTTATAATAATGATAGGTTCGCTATCAATGCATCGTTGCTAAGTGTTACAGTACTTAACGGAAGTACCCGTTTTAGATATGCTTTTGTGACTACCGCTCCTTTCGATAGGGTAGAGATCAGACTGAACTCGGCTGTGAGTGTTTTAAACGCGCTGAATATTTATGATGCTTATGAAGAGGTTCCTGCCCCTGTTGTCAGTACATCATCGGTTACTGCCTGCCAGGGAACGCAAGCCACGCTTATCGCTACTGCAACTGCAGACGCGACAGTGCGCTGGTATAGCACCGCAACTGGCGGTACACCATTATATACAGGCAATGTATTTAATACACCTGTACTAACAACCACTACAACCTACTATGCCGAAGCCAGCCGCACAGCAGATGGATGTACCCAGGCGGTACGCACCCCGGCAACGGTTAATGTAGTGTCATCGCCTGTTGCGCCGGTAGTAAGCGCGCCAACACAAAATATATGTTCCGGCTCTACGGCTACCTTTGCGGCCCAGGCGGTAGCAGGTGTTACTTTTAACTGGTATAGCGCTGCCACAGGTGGTACGCTATTATTCACAGGCAATCCATTTACTACCCCGGCCTTAACCACATCAACATCCTATTATGTAGAGGCTGATAACGCCGGATCATGTGCCAGTCCAACCCGTACATTGGTTACTGCCAATGTTACTGCTACACCTTCTGTGCCAATTGTATCATCAACTCCGGTACAAACCTGTTCAGGCTCAACGGCTGTTTTAACGGCTACATCGGCCCAATCAGGTGTAACCTTTAACTGGTATACAACAGCAACCGGCGGTACGCCAATTTTTACAGGTGCGCAATATACCACACCAGCACTTACCGCGAATACAAGTTATTATGTTGAGGCAGCATCAGGCTCCTGCGTTAGCGCTACAAGGGCCGAAGCCGATGTTATTGTAAATCCTACCCCTGCAAACCCGGTTGTTACCACGACCCCTGCAAACGGGCAAGTAACATCCGGTCAAACAGCTACACTTGCCGCAACATCAGCTACTGCAGGTGTAACGTTTAATTGGTACACCACAGCCACAGGTGGTACGCCAGTTTTTACAGGGGCAACCTTTGTTACACCTGCTTTATTCTCAAACACAACTTATTATGTTGAGGCTACAAACGGCACAACAGGCTGCGTGAGCCCGCAACGAACCGCCGTTACCATAATAGTTAATACTATTTTTAACACTACGTGCGATTTTGCATCATCACAAACTAATACTACGAGCGGTGTGCTTTGTGTAGGGTGTGGCGTAACAAATCCTAATAACGCTGTTGATGCTGACACCACAACTTATTCGCAGCTAAATTTAACTGTCGCCTTACTTAATGCCTCTGTATCACAAACCTTAATATTTAGTGATCCGGGTATCGTGGGTGATACTGTTGCGCTTAGACTAAGAATACCTGCTGCTCTGCTTTCCGCCGCGGTACTAGGCAATATCCAGATACAATCATATAACGGTACCACTGCTAATAACGACGCGGTAACGTTAAATAGCGCTGCGATAAAAATTCTGTTATTATCGGGTAGCCAGGATGTATTGGTGAAATTTGTTCCCGGCGCGGTTTATAATGCTGTGCAGATAACCTTGGTTGATAATGTGCTGGGTGCGCTTAATACATTAGATGTATTTTATGCTACCAAGCAAGTCGAAAAACCACAGCTTGCCGCATCTACCGTAAATATATGCTCTGGCACTACAGCTACCTTCAACGTAAGCAATGCCCGTACAGGTGTAACTTATACATGGTACAATAGCGGCGGTACAGTGGTGCATACCGGGACAAGTTATACTACTGGTACGTTATCAGCAACTACCACATATTATGTGCAAAGCAGCCGTACCGCAACAGGTTGTGCTAACCCTAATAAAGTAGCGGCTACAGCAAACGTAACGGCATCGCCGGTTACTCCGGTGCTGGCTCAGGGTGCTGTGCAAATATGCTCAGGCAGCAACGTTACCCTGTCAGTAACCAATGGTACAGGCTTCACCATCAATTGGTACGATGCTGCAACAGGCGGCAACTTATTGTTTACCGGTGCAAGCTACCAGGTAGCTCCGGTAACAACCACCAGTTACTATGCCGAGCTTACCAATGGCACTTGTACCAGCCCATCACGTGCAGTGGCTACCGTTACGGTTAATCCATTGCCATTACAACCAGGTGTGCTGTCAAATAATATAACAGTATGTTCAGGCAGCCCGGCAACTATTACTATAACTAGTCCGCAAACTGGTGTAACCTACAACTATTATGCTACAGCAACAGGCGGTACTATTCTAGGCAGCGGTGTTACCTACACCACACCGGCCATCACCGCGAATACAACTTATTATATTGATGCTGCAAATACCACAACAGGCTGTATCAATAGCGGTGGCAGAACTGTTGTTAATATTAACGTAACCAGCCCAATTGCCGCGCCAACACTAAGCGCTGCACAAACCCAGGTTTGTAGCGGCGGCAGTGTATCAATAAGTGTAACCAGCCCGGTTGCAGGCTTAACCTACAACTGGTATGATGCTGCAACAGGCGGAAGCATAGTATTCACCGGTACCACATTTACCGCGAATAATGTTACTGCTGACGCTAAATATTATGTAGAGGCGGTAAATAGCATAGGCTGTGTGAGCCCAACCCGTACTGAAACAGATATAAATGTAACACCGATACCAACTCCGCCGCAGGTTCAAACCTCAGCAGGAGGAACATCAGTTTGTTCGGGCTCATCAGCCACATTAGTTATTGTTAGTCCGGTAGTTGGCAACGTTTATAATTGGTACAACGCAGCATCCGGCGGAACGCTACTGTTTACTGGTACTGAGTATGTTACCCCAGCCTTAACAAGTGCGACAACCTATTATGTTGAAGCGGCTACCGCGGGTAACTGTAATCCATCCACCCCTACAGCGGTAACCATCACCATTAATGCCTTACCAACCGATCCTGTTTTGGTTAATAACGCGGCATCGGTATGCTTGGGTAGCACTGCTACATTGGCAGTAAGTTCGCCACAGGCAGGGGTTAGCTATAACTGGTACGATTCTCCGGCAGCAACAAACCTGTTGTTCACCGGTACCACTTACATAACCGGGCCTATCACCAATACAACTAATTTTTATGTATCGGCAGTAAATGGTTCAGGCTGCACAAGCAACAATATGGCTATTGCACAGGTAACGGTAGCGCCAGCACCTGCGGCACCTGCCTTAACCAATACGGGTACAGTAACAACCTGTACAGGTACACAGGTTACCTTAAGCATTGCTAACCCACAAGCCGGCTATACGTATAATTTTTATACAACAGCAACCGGCGGGGCATCAGTAGCTACGGGTACCAGCTTTACCACACCAGTATTAACAGCAAATACAACCTATTATGCCGAAGCTACAAATAGTGGCGGTTGTGTTTCAGATACCCGTACCGCGGTAACCATTACCATATCTACACCACCGGCAGCGCCAACAGCTGGCACAACCGGTACAGCTATATGTACAGGTAATGCCACTACCATAACCGCTACAAGTGCCGACCCAAGCGCGACCATAAGCTGGTTTGCCAATGCAGCAGGAGGTACAGCGTTAGCCACTGGCAACAGCTTCACTACACCTGTATTAACCGCTACCACTACCTATTATGCCGAAGCAGATAACAGCGGCAGCTGCCCATCTGCAACACGCACACCGGTAACAGTAACGGTATCACCAACTCCTGATGCAGCAATTGCCGGTACAGGTGGCACATCAATTTGTATTAATAGCGCCACAACAATAACCGCTACCAGCACCGATGCTACCGCGACAATAACCTGGTATGCCGCTGCTACAGGCGGTACAGTTTTAGCAACAGGCAATAGCTTTACTACTCCTGTTTTAAATAGCAATACCACTTATTATGCACAGGTAACTAACAGCACCGGTTGTACTTCGGCAGCACGTACCGCGGTAACCATCACCATAAATGCATTACCTGCGGATCCAACACTGGCAAGCGCTAATGTTGTTGTTTGTTCAGGTGCCAATGCAACCTTAATGGTGAGCTCACCGGTGGCGGGTACAACCTATAATTGGTACGACTCTGCTACATCAACTACCATACTGTTTACTGGCGCTACTTATGTAACCGGACCTATAAGCAGCCCGACAGTTTACTTTGTGTCGGCAGTAAACGGCACAGGCTGTACCAGTATGGACAGGGCGCAGGCACAGGTAACCATACAGGCAGCTCCGGCTGCACCAGCAGTAGCTAACGCGGGTACGATACAAACCTGCGCGGGTACATCGGTAACGCTAAGCATTGCTAATCCGCAAGCGGGATATACCTACAACTGGTATACTGCCGCAACAGGTGGATCATCAGTTTATACCGGTACTGATTTTGCAACACCTGCGCTAACATCAGGCACTACTTATTATGTAGATGCAACAAATAGCACAGGTTGTACATCTACCACACGCACTGCGGTTAATATAAGTGTAACCAATGCACCTGGCGCGCCTACGGTTAGCAACACTGGTACATCCGTTTGTCCGAATAACTCCACCACGCTAACAGCAACCAGTAATGACCCTGGTGCTGTAATAACATGGTATAGCGCTGCAACAGGCGGTACAGCCTTAGCAACAGGCGGTAGTTTTACCACACCGGTATTAACCGCTAACACTACATACTATGTCGGGGCGACAAATACAGCCAGTGGTTGTATATCAACCTCGCGTACACCTGTAACGGTAACCATATTGCAACCATTAGCTGCACCGGTTGTCGCTGTATCTGCAACCACCATCTCTACAGTAACCTTTGGGTGGAGTTCCATAACAGGGGCAACAGGCTACCAGGTAAGTTCAGATAACGGGGCTACATTCATTGATCCTGGGTCCGGGGCGTTAAGCTATACGGTGGCGGGGCTCAATCCAGGGCAAAGTGTTACACTGATCGTCAGGGCAGTGGGGGCTTCGGGTTGCCAACTCAGTGCTAACTCCGCTGCGGTTACCGGCACAGCGCAAAATCCATTCGGCGACGGAATTTTTGTACCGAACGCATTTACGCCTAACGGAGACGGCAAGAATGATATTGAATATGTATATGGAACAAGCATAAAGAGCCTAACCTTTTATGTCTATAATCAATGGGGAGAGATGATCTTTAAATCCGAAAGTCAGGCAAGCGGATGGGATGGCACTTACAAGGGTACCAATCAGCCGGTAGGCGTGTATGTCTACTACGTTCAGGCTACCATGAACGACGGAAAACAAATAATGAAGAAGGGGACAATAACACTGCTGCGGTGATCAATTCATCGCAGCCCCTAACGGGGTATTTAACCTTTAAATAATTCATTCATCACCAAAAAAGACTCTCAACATGAAAAAGATTATAATCACCATAACCATACTATTGCAAATTGTAATAGTTAGCCAGGTAAAAGCGCAGATAGACCCGCACTTTTCACAATATTATGCATACCCATTGTTTTTAAACCCGGCATTAACCGGTGTTATGAATGGCGATGCCCGAGTAAACGCCAACTTTAAAGATCAATACGCGACGGTAGATAATGCCTACGAAACAGGTGCCTTATCGGCAGATGTAAGGCCTAACGACAGGATGGGTGTTGGGTTAACCGTATTAGATGAATCAGCCGGTACAGCCGGGTATAATTATTTTACCGCATATGGCTCATTCAGTTATAACATAGCCATATCAAGCAACGGTACCCAAAAAATAAACTTTGGCGTACAGGCAGGCTTAATAAACCGCAGCTTTGACCCAAGCAAGCTGCAATTGGGCGATCAATATAACCCTGCGCTGGGGTTTGATGGTAATTTGCCAACTTACGAAACCTTTTCAACCACAAATTCTACCGAGTTTGATTCAGGCGCGGGTGTTTTTTATTATGATGGCGATCCTGCACATCATGCAAATCCGTTCCTGGGTGTTAGCGTTGCGCATCTTAACGGGCCAACTGATCCATTTGCTGTTGCCGGTGAAAATGCCAAACTACCCAAACGGTACATTGTGCATGGTGGTATCAGGTTAAAAGTTGATGATGCGATTGATCTTACGCCGCACTTTATCTACATACAACAACAAAAAGCACAGGAAAAAGCCGTAGGTGCATACTCTGAATTTAAATTGCCGAACGATAACGGGCTAATATTAGGCGCCATGTACCGTTTTCAGGATGCGGCCATTGCCAACGTAGGTTACCACTTTGATAATTACATCGTAGGCGCGAGTTATGACTTTAACACATCACAACTTCGCTCAGCAACTGCCGGGCAGGGAGGTTTAGAGTTATCCATAAGCTATGTGTTTCACAAACACACAGATGAACCCGAACCCGTTTGCCCACGCCTGTAACCCTATTTATGAATTAGCCTGCGTTGAGCAGTCAAAAATTTAACACGATGAAAAAGATCATATTAATCAACCTCATAGTCCTTGCCGCCTTAAATACATTTGGGCAAAAACCTGATGACGTAAAGGTATTGGGCGACCAAGCATTCGCTAATAAAAATTATTACGCGGCAGCATTTTATTATAAAGAAGCAGCAACCGGCTTTAGCGTTAACCCACAAACAGTTATTCCTTTCAGAGGTGATACCAAAGCGGGTAAAAAGGTAAAAGCTGAAAACAGCGATTACATTAGCTACCAACTGGCAGAATCCTATCGGCTGTATGAAAACTATCTTGAAGCCGAAGGCTGGTACTATAAAGTGGTTACCGGTGGTAACTCAGCCAAGTACCCATTGGCAAGGCTTTGGTATGGCATATGTCTGCGTGCCGATCAGCACTTTGACGAAGCCGTTAAGCAATTGCAATTGTTTATAGCCCAATATAATGGTGCTGGAAGGTATAAAGACATGGCCTACGAGGAGTTACGCAATTGCCAGTTCGCGAAAGAGCAATATTTATATCCTGCCCTTTTGGATGTAAAGATGATGAATGGTAAAGTTAATAATGATGGATCGGACTATGCAGCCAATATAAATAATGGTAAACGTTACTTCACTTCATCAAGGATGCTGAAGAGTGATAAGAAACACCTGAACCGCATATATATATTATCAGAAGATGCTAATACCAACCCACAATTGGTCAATTTCAATAATACTAACGATAAAAAGGAAATAGAGTACGGCACACCATCAATTGACCCCACAGGTAAACATATGTATTTGACACGCTGGTATAAAACAGGCGATAAAACTATACATGCCATTTATATGAGCACACTTGGCGATAATGGTTGGGGCGAGCCGGTAAAACTAAATACCAATGTAAATAATGAAGGTTTTAGCTCGATACAACCTTTTATTACGGCCGATGGTAAACGTTTATTTTTCGTATCGGACAAACCCGGCGGCCAGGGCGGGGATGATATTTGGGTAAGCGATATTGGTGCGGATGGGTTACCGGTAAATTCAAACAACCTGGGTGCTACAGTAAACTCGCCGTTGGATGAACAGGCTCCATATTATGACATCGTTGAGAAAAAATTGATATACAGTTCAAAAGGTTTTACAGGTTTGGGTGGTTTTGATTTTTTTGTGACCTATGAAACAGTAGGTCAATGGTCTACACCAAAGAACATGGGCTATCCGATGAACTCGGCAAAAGACGACCTGTACTTCTTACCTGATAATAATGACCGTAAAAAGGCCTATGTAAGTTCTGATCGCGAGTCGGATTGTTGCCTTAACTTGTTTACTGTATATGATAAAAAATATATACTAAAAGGCATAGTAACCGATTGTGACGCGCATACAGCCTTAGCAGGTGTTAAGGTAAGTTTTGTTGATTCGCTGAGTAAGCAAACCCTGTATCAGCAAATTTCAGGTGCCGATGGCGTATACGCATTTAGTGTAACTAACAAGCGCCCGTACACAATGGTGCTGGAAAAGAAAGGCTACTTTACCAAAGTGGTATCCGCGCCAACCACAGGCAGAATGAATGCCGATACCTTGGTCAATCCTGATATATGCTTACAGGCATTTGTAATAAACAAACCCATCGTTATAAAAAATATATTGTATGACTTTGGAAAATCAACCTTAAGGCCCGAATCAGAAAAAGTGTTGGATTCGTTAGTGAAGATTTTAGTAGATAATCCAAAGATGAAAATAGAACTGAGTTCGCATACCGACTCTGTGGGTAGCGATGCTTATAACATGAAACTTTCGCAAGCGAGGGCTCAATCATGCGTTGATTATCTCGAAACTAAAGGTATTCCGGAAAGCCGTCTATTTGCTAAAGGCTATGGAAAATCAAGACCAATAGCGCCAAATTCTTTACCTAACGGCAAGGATAACCCCGAAGGCAGGCAGTTAAACAGGCGTACAGAGTTTACTGTATTAAAAGTTGAATAGTGATACCGGATTTGTATTGAACAATTGGCAATTAAATAAGAAGTGTTATGGAGCAGGAAATAATATCATTAAACAGGCCACTATTAAAATCGAGGGGCTTGTCGACGCATCATATTGAGATTTTTGAAATGATATTGATGGGGAAATCAACAAAGGAAATAAACCAAACAATGGGTTATTCGCAGCGTTCGCATGCCGGGGTTGATCATTCGCGCAAGGTGATGTATAAATTATTAGCGCTGGAAGGTTTGTGCCGGAAAGATCATCTGAAGCAAGTTACATTTCCACGACAATATTATTTTTGGTGGAAAAATGTACTGAACAAGCATATGGAACTATTAATGAAGATAGCCATTAAACCCGAATACTATAGTACCTCTGTGTTTGAATAATGGCTAAAATAAAGTCAGTGAATATTCACTGACTTTATTTTTATGAATAACTAAACCTCGACACTTTCGATAGCTTTTTCCAAAGCAGCGTCTTTCAACGCAGGTACAGCAACACCTTCAACTCTATAAACAGTCAAGTCCGTCATACCTAGAGCACCTAAAAATGATTTTAAGTATGGGGTGGCAAAATCGTAACTGGCAGTAGGTCCGTCAGAATAAACACCACCTGAAGCAAACGCCAGGTATACTTTTTTGCCTGTGATCAATCCGTGTAGTCCGTTTTCGTCATGAGTGAATGTTACACCGGCACGTGAAATATGATCTATCCATGCTTTTAAGGTAGAAGGTATGCTGAAGTTGTAAAACGGCACGCCTATTACAATAATATCAGCATCCTTAAGCTCAGCTATCGAGGTGTCAGAATGTTTTATAGCCTCAACCAGTTCAGGCGTGTGGGTTTCTGCCGGGGTGTAAAAAGCGTTTAAATGCACCTCTTCCAGATGCGGGAATGGTGTGTTGGTTAAATTATGCTCTTTTACAATACTGTCGGGGTATTTTGCTTTCAGTTTTTCAATTATAGCGTTTCCTAATTTTATGCTAAAGGAAGCTTCGCCTTTCGCGCTCGAAATAATGTGTAATATTTTCATTTTGTATGATTTTTATATCTGCTCCAAAAATATGTACCTTTGGTATATAAAATATACTACTATACAAAAGGATACTGGTATCCTTTTGTATAGCGACAATCTTTTTAAAATGGATAATGAAAAACCTACTGTCGAAGCCTGCAACGCGCATGTCAGTTCAGTAAAAGACGCGCTGTATGTGCTCAGCGGAAAATGGAAACTGCCACTGCTTATTGCTTTGATGAACAGGCCGGAAAGATTTAAAGATATTCAGCGTTCGCTTGATGGTATTACGCCCAAAATGCTGTCGAAAGAGCTAAGAGAGCTAGAATTGAATGCGCTGGTTCAGCGCAAAGTATTTAATACTGTACCGGTATCCATCACCTATGAACTAACGCCATATACCGAAACTGTAATGCCAATTATCAAAGCTTTAGGCGATTGGGGTAAACAACACCGTAAAAAATTAGTTGAAGAACGGCGCCGCACCGAAGCTGTTGAAGCATAGCGTTAAACCGATTATTTTTCCAGTATCACCACCGCTGATGCCGCAGATTTAATGTGGGTTAATGAAACCATTATATTAAAATTGCCTAAAGCACTAATAGTTGTATGCGTTAAACCCAACAATACTATCTCAGGTTTACCTTGTCCGTTGGTTACTATTTCTACTTCGTTAAAGGCTGTATCCTCGGGCCAGCCGGTTCCAAGCGCCTTAAAAAAAGCTTCCTTGGCAGCAAAGCGGGCGGCATAATGCTCGTATTTATATGTCTTACTTTCGCAATAGGCTATTTCATCTGCCGAAAATACCAACTCGCGGAAACCATTATTCTTCGCTATCTTTTCAGCAATGCGTTCTACGTCAACAATATCAATACCTAAACCGGATATCATGGTTAATCTGTTTTAATCAAACTTATATAAATTTCAGTAATAGGCCATAATAGTTTATGATTTGATGGTTCCGGTTAAATGGCTCTCATCTCTAAAATTGAGATATTTACGTTACTTTTACCGGAAGTTCTGCTTTAAACGCGAATACTTAGGTCTAAATCAGAGCCTCCTAGTTAAAAAACATATTATATGAAGTGCGCGTTAGTTACAGGTGGTTCAAGAGGTATCGGAAGAGCTATTTGTTATAAACTGGCCCAAATGGGTTACTATGTTTTGGTTAATTATAAAAGTAATATAGCTGAAGCTGATAAAACACTGGCCCAAATTAAACAAGATGGCGGTAATGGTGAATTGCTGAAGTTTGATGTCGCTGATAAAAATGAAATAAAGCAGTTGTTGGGAAACTGGATCGAAACAAATAGCGATAAATACATCGAAATACTGATAAACAATGCCGGTATTAAAGATGATGTGCTAATGGTTTGGATGCAGGATGAGCAATGGGATAATGTAATAAAAACCAGTCTGGATGGGTTCTTTTATGTTACACGATTGGTTTTAAATGATATGTTGATACGCAAGTATGGGCGTATCATTAATGTAGTGTCACTATCGGGCTTAAAAGGTTTACCGGGGCAAATTAATTATTCGGCAGCTAAAGCGGGGGTAATTGGTGCTACCAAGGCATTGGCCCAGGAGGTTGGCCGCAAGGGTATAACCGTTAACGCGGTAGCTCCCGGCTTTATTAAAACTGATATGACTGAAGGGCTAGATGAAAAAGAGTTAAAATCAATAATCCCGGTTAAACGCTTTGGTACGCCAGAGGAAGTAGCGCATGCGGTAGGTTTTTTAGCAGAGCCGGAAGCTGCTTACATCACTGGGCAGGTATTATCGATCAACGGCGGCTTGTATTCTTAGTATCCTCCAATGATTGTATCTCAAGATAATATTACAGCTATCATACCGCAAAGGCATCCCTTTGTAATGATTGATCAATTAATTACTTGTGATGAAATTTGTTCAAGCACAACGTTTCTTATCAAAGCTGATAATGTACTTGTTGACGATGATGAATTAAGCGAAGCCGGTATTACTGAAAATATCGCACAAACAGCAGCGGCCGGTTTTGGGTACATCACCCAGCAAAATAAAAAACCAATTGCTGCAGGCTACATAGCAGCTATTAAAAACCTGGAGATTTTTGCCCTGCCTAAAGTTGGGGAGATAATTGAAACCCATGTTGCAATTATAGATCGAATTTTTGAAATGACCATCATATCCGGGAGCGTTAAGCGTAATGGCAAGTTGCTGGCATCATGCGAAATGAAAATATATATTAAAGAATAAGATAGATAACAGATAATGCTGCACCCGCATCTTTTTACTTTTACTGATTTGCAGGCAGAGGGCGATAAGCTGAAAAGTATTATCAAACTTAATGCCGGGCATCCTATATTTAAAGGACATTTCCCGGGGCAGCCGGTTTTACCGGGCGTTTGTATGATGCAGATGGTAAAAGAGGTAACTGAAGTCTATATTGATAAAAAAATCAGGTTACTAAAGGCCCGGGAGCTTAAATTCCTCTCTCTTATCGATCCAGTAGAACACACATCCATCCAAATAGAACTATCCGTAAAAGCTACAGATGGTGGAATTAAAGTAGATGCACGCTTGTTTAACAGTACAACGCTTTTCTTCAAATTCAGCGGACTATTTATTCAGAGGTAACGCTCCTCTATTAAAATTAGATGGAGTTGAGTAACCAATCCCTCAATTTGCATTTAATTCAAACAAAAATTCATCCGGGATTATTATTCTGATATGAAGAAGGAAAAATGGTTAATCGCCCTGGCCGCCGGGGTAGGACTTGCGGCTGTTATTTACAAATTGGTTTCAAAAGATATTCCTGATGGTGCAGCAGCGGTGCAGCCATTTGATATAAACCGGTATTTGGGTAAGTGGTATGAGATAGCACGTATGCCAAACCGTATCGAAAGAAATATTATCAACCTTACAGAAGATTACTCCCGTATTAATGATGATACTTTTAAAGTGATCACCAAAGGGTATAACACTATAAAAGGTGAATGGATAGAGATGACAGGGAAGATAAAAGTTGCCGGCAAAAATGGCGTTGGTATGTTTAGGGTATCTTATCTTGGTCCGTTTTATGCTGCCTATAATGTGCTTGAGATTGATGCGCGTTATAAATATGCACTAGTTTCGGGCGGTGGGTTGGATTACCTCTGGATCTTGTCGCGCGAGACAACTATTCCCGAGAGTATCAAACATAAATTTTTATTGAAAGCGATGAGCATTGGCTTCGCGGTAGAGCAATTGGAGTGGATGAATCCTACCGTTTAATAACTTTTATGGGTTAAGATCCGGAATGGCTATATGATTTTGTTCCAGTACAGAAAAGCGCATTGTAAATTGTAATATGGGGACTATCCATCGGGTATTAAGCTGTATGCATTGTTAAAAAGCTGTACTGCATTTGGAAATACTATTAAACAAAAAAGGGCTTCATAATAATATGAAGCCCTTGGTTCTGATTTAGAGTGTTTTATTGACAGGAGAACGCCATTGTCGTGGCTATACCTGTCGTGGAATTACCACCATTATAAATAGTTAATAATGTCCCTGCTGCTACAGATCCTCCATCAATGGTACATTTATAGGAATCAGCAGAATTTGTCGCACAACTAGCAATAGTGGAATATGCAGTAGATGCTGGTCCTGCGCCACCTGAATAGGATGCAGATTGTAATGACCATGTAATTGTATTATTATTTGAATAAATAGTGAGGTATGCATGGCAAGCTGTAGGGGTAATAACGAATCCCGCCGTTGTTAACCCGCCTGCTGTTGTATTTGTACCACTTGCCAATGGGTTAGCGTATAAACCTGTAGCAGAACCTTGTGAATGCGCCGTTACTGTATATTGTATACCAGTAAGTACGTTTCCAAGTTGGGATGATGCCGCGGCACCAGTTGCACCGGTAGAGCCTGTAGCACCAGTAGAGCCAGTAGCCCCTGTTGAGCCTGTAGTTCCAGTTGCACCAGTAGAGCCTGTAGCTCCTGTTGCGCCAGCAGCTCCCAAACCTCCTGCAGATCCGGTTACACCTGTAGCACCTTGTTGGCCTGTAGCTCCAGTAACCCCCGTTACACCAGTAGCCCCTGTTACTCCGGTAACACCTTGGGCTCCCGTTACGCCAGTGGCTCCGATAGCACCAGTTGCTCCCGTTTCACCGGTAATACCCTGAGCTCCTGTTACGCCAGTAGCTCCGATAGCACCAGTTGCTCCCGTTTCTCCAGTAATACCCTGAGCTCCTGTTACGCCAGTAGCGCCGATAGCACCAGTTGCGCCTGTTACTCCGGTAACACCCTGAGCTCCTGTTACGCCAGTTTCTCCCGTTTCTCCGGTAATACCCTGAGCTCCTGTTACGCCAGTAGCTCCGATAGCACCAGTTGCCCCCGTTTCTCCGGTAACACCCTGAGCTCCCGTTACGCCGGTAGCTCCGATAGCACCAGTTGCTCCCGTTTCTCCGGTAATACCCTGAGCTCCTGTTACGCCAGTAGCTCCGATAGCACCAGTTGCGCCTGTTACTCCGGTAACACCCTGAGCTCCTGTTACGCCAGTAGCACCTGTTACTCCGGTAACACCCTGGGCGCCAGTTACACCAGTTGCGCCGATAGCACCAGTTGCCCCCGTTTCGCCGGTAACACCCTGGGCACCAGTAACACCAGTAGCTCCGATAGCACCAGTAGCTCCCATTTCTCCAGTAATACCCTGAGCTCCTGTTACGCCAGTGGCCCCGATAGCACCAGTAGCGCCTGTTACTCCGGTAACACCCTGAGCTCCTGTTACGCCAGTAGCGCCGATAGCGCCAGTAGCTCCCGTTTCACCGGTAACACCCTGAGCTCCCGTTACACCAGTTGCTCCGATAGCACCAGTTGCTCCGATAGCACCAGTTGCCCCCGTTTCGCCGGTAACACCCTGGGCACCAGTAACACCAGTAGCTCCGATAGCACCAGTAGCTCCCATTTCTCCAGTAATACCCTGAGCTCCTGTTACGCCAGTGGCCCCGATAGCACCAGTAGCGCCTGTTACTCCGGTAACACCCTGAGCTCCTGTTACACCAGTAGCGCCAGTTGCTCCCGTTTCACCGGTAACACCCTGAGCTCCTGTTACACCAGTAGCGCCGATAGCACCAGTTGCCCCCGTTGTTCCGGTAATACCCTGATCTCCAGTAGTTCCTGTAATGCCTTGTATGCCTTGCGCTCCGGTAACCCCGGTAATGCCTTGCGCGCCAGTATTACCGGTAACTCCTTGGATACCTTGTGCGCCGGTACTGCCAGTAGCCCCCGTAATACCTTGAATACCCTGTATGCCTTGTACGCCAGTGACACCCGTTATGCCCTGAATACCTTGCGCGCCAGTTGCGCCAATATCTCCAGTTGCCCCCGTTATACCTTGTATTCCTTGAGCTCCGGTGACACCAGTTGTACCCTGAATACCTTGCGCACCTGTTGCTCCAATATTGCCAGTTGTGCCGGTAATGCCCTGAATACCCTGTGCTCCGGTAACACCCGTTACGCCCTGAATACCCTGTGCACCAGTCGCTCCAATATTACCAGTAGCCCCCGTAATACCTTGAATACCCTGTATGCCTTGAGCTCCAGTTTCGCCGGTTATACCTTGAATGCCTTGTGCACCAGTAGCTCCAATATCTCCAGTCGCCCCCGTAATACCTTGAATACCCTGTATGCCTTGAGCTCCAGTTTCGCCGGTTATACCTTGAATGCCTTGTGCACCAGTAGCTCCAATATCTCCAGTCGCCCCCGTTATACCTTGTATTCCTTGTGCTCCGGTTATGCCTTGAATACCCTGTATGCCTTGGGCTCCGGTTACCCCGGTAATGCCCTGAATACCCTGTGCGCCAGTAGCTCCGGTAATGCCTTGAATGCCCTGTATGCCTTGTATGCCTTGAGCTCCGGTAACACCCGTTACGCCCTGAATACCCTGTGTACCAGTCGCTCCGATATTACCAGTTGCGCCGGTAATGCCTTGAATGCCCTGTATTCCTTGCGCTCCGGTTACGCCGGTTATGCCCTGAATACCTTGTGCGCCAGTTGCTCCAATATCTCCAGTAGCCCCCGTTATACCTTGTATTCCTTGTACTCCGGTTATGCCTTGAATACCTTGTGCGCCAGTTGCTCCAATATCTCCAGTAGCCCCCGTTATACCTTGTATTCCTTGTGCTCCGGTTACGCCAGTTATACCTTGAATCCCTTGTGCACCAGTAGCTCCGATATTACCAGTTGCACCAGTAATGCCTTGAATACCCTGTATTCCTTGCGCTCCGGTTACGCCGGTTATGCCTTGAATGCCTTGTGCGCCAGTAGCCCCGGTGTTACCCTTTGCACCGGTAATTCCCTGGATTCCCTGTATGCCTTGAGCTCCTGTAGCTCCGGTCGCGCCTGTGGGGCCAGTTGCACCCTTTATCCCTTGTATTCCTTGGGCACCTACAGGCCCAACTGCGCCCGGTAAACCGGGTACGCCTGCAACGCCTTGAATACCTTGCGGCCCTTCAGCCCCGGTTACGCCTTGTAAGCCCTGCGCCCCGGTAGCCCCGGTCGCGCCTTTAGCACCACCCGGGTTAAAGGAATAAATCGCATATGGAACGCTTAATAATTTAGAAGCACCCAACAAAACATAACCCGATCCCAGGTCAACTTCTGTTTGAATATATATTTGACCGGCTGCCCATTTGATTCCCGCATATGAACCCTGTGTAACATCGCCGCTGCCTACCTCAATGGCAAACAAGCCATAGGCATCCGTGGTAACAGTTTGTGTTTCCTGGTACTCAATAGCCCCTGTTGGTGATCCCGACAAGATGGATAGCCTGATATTGATCTGCTTATTGGTTAGTAATGCCCCGTTGGAGCCCCTTACAATCGCCTGGTATTTAAAGGCCTGTGATTGTGCCATCACCCTTCCGCTAATAGCGAAAAAGGACAGCATTAAGAGAAGTAAAAGTTTTTTCATACATTGTGTATATAAGGTTGTTAAAACTTGATCAATTTCACCTCGCCGTGGAAAAGCATGGGGTTAACCACCTGTACAAAGTACATCCCCGCGGCATAGTGAGAAATATCTATCGGGAAATAATAATAATTTATGCTTTTGTAGTCCACCGTTTGGCTTTGCAGGATCTTACCTGAGGCATCAAATACATTAATGGTGTAAACGCCATCAGGTACATGATTAAAGGCTAGTTTAACAACACCACCATTTGCGGGGTTAGGGAAAATAGCCAGTGATTTTGGTGAATCGGCCAAAACCTGCGAAACTTCGAGGTCGGGTTGTTCAAAACCGGTGGTTAAATATAAATGCGGATTGATGGTGGTATTATATAAAAGTCCGCCCACGGCTTCGCCGGCTACATAACTAAAGGTAACATCGGAATTTTTATAGGTAGCGCCAGCGCTACATACTACGGTACGGGTGATGTACTGTGCATGGCAGGTGTACTCAAGTGATATAAAAAAACAAATCGTCAATAAGACTTTAAGTAGATGTTTTTTCATCGTTAATGTGACTAATGGTTTAAGTTCCCCAAATATAAATATTATTAACTGATAAATAAAGAGTTATAAAAAAAATGAACAAATTAAATATTGATTAAATTTTATCATTTGGCGATAGTTTTATAACGGAATTTTACGATGGAAATGGAAAATTAACCACAATGAAAAGAAATAATCCAAGGTTCAATGTGAAATGAGGTTTAGACTTAATACCATTATGGATAAAAAAGCCTGTTGTCCCTTATCGCGGAAAATATTATGTAATGGAGATATATAGAAGAGGTAAACAAAAAAGCCTGTAATCAAGGATTACAGGCTTTAAACAAATTTGACTTTGTTGCGGGTTGGACGGGACTCGAACCTTAGTTAAAATTAACTGATTTTCAACCCTTTATATCTCTTCAAAAAAAGACGCCACGAATGACGCTCTATTCAAAATTGATTGTCTATTTGTCAATGACATTTCAAAAATGAAAGCCTCCCTAATCAACTTAAAAAACAACTGATTTCAGCTACATTTCTTAATTCAAATATAAGTATTTGCTGGGATATTTAATAATTTCCAGCTTAAAATTGACCTCCACTCGAGGTTAATATAGACCATGTTTAACTTATACCCATTCACGATTATACCAATTCTATAAGTATGTATTACCGCAAATGAACGATGGTGAAAGCCTGATCATCTCATCGTTAGCGTGGTAATCGGATGCCGGGCACCGTGATTGTAATACCAGTAAACATGCTGTAAACTATACAACCCTTCGACAGCCAGCAAAAAAAAGGTATCTTAAGTTTGCCGCCATCTAGTATTAAAACCTTCTTGTCCGAGAATCGGATTAAGGCGGTTGGCCATGCAAATGCCCGTTTGTCAATAATGACAGTATTGGCAATCAATTGGCAAATCATAACTTCATGACGGTAAAAGTGCCTGACGAATCATTCTTAAGCCAAGTGTAATTTTGACGTCTGAAAGATTTATTAATTTTATTATTATATCTTAGCTATCAGCATCTTAACCTCCACTTTTGAAAAAAATGCAAAGATTAATCATTTAAAAATGGAACCAGTAACAATCGAGGACTATGTCAAAAACCGGTATGAACCGCAAATGGAGTATTACAGGAAGGCATCTGCGAAGAATCAAAGAAAATATAAAAATTACCAGGCTGTTTTGATTGTTTTGTCTGCGTTGACACCTGTATTTGCTGCACTGAGCGCAATCAAAGTTAGCGCTGTCAATGAAGGCTTTGAAACTGCCATAAAAATATTGGTGATTGTGGTTTCAAGTATCGTGGGCATTATTAATACCGTGCAGAAGACTTATAATTATCATGAAATCTGGATCATTTACCGCACTACTTACGAGAAATTGAAACCTGAAATAAATTATTATAATTTTAATGTCGGTGCTTACGGAGACAGCGTAGTAAATAAAGATACGTTGTTCGTAACCCGGATTGAAACGATTTTGGATACGGAACATAGTCAATGGCCTTCAATTAAAACGACGACAAAATCCTGATCGGCCTTAGATTTGCGCTTGCCTCAGGGTCAGAAAATCGTAATAAAATGATAATGTTTAAACTAAAATGTCAGCCCTAAAAGTTGAAGGAAGTGAAGCTTACCAGAGCGGTCGCCTAAGATAATTTTGTTGTGCTTTTTTGAAAATCGGAAATAATATAGCGGTCGTCGCAAACGTATTTGACTATTTCTATGAAATTATTATCCATATCAAATATGTAAAAGGAGCCGCTCCTTGAACAAAGCATCAACTTATTCCCGACGATATCGAGATCCTGATAGTCAATTAGCCCTCCGATAGTGTGTTTTAACAACTGATTGTCGAAATTCCAAACTTTAAGGGTTGAATCAATAGAACAGCTGATCAGCAAGTTTTTGTAAATTTTCATGCCGGTAACAACATCCGAATGTGCATCAATAGAGGAATTAAAAAAATCGATCAGTGATCGGGCATTAGTATGTTAATCGTTTTATAGATATCAAGGTGAGATCAGTGAAGAAAAATCATACAACTTGGAGTTAATGGAGCAACGATTAACTATACTATTAACGCTATCGAATTTGTGAGCTACATAAGTAAGGTAAGTGAGACGCGGGGATTTATAGTCGATGTAACAACCTCTGAGGTTGAGTTTGTTTTACTACCGAGTGTTGCTCGGTGGTAATCATGACATTGAAAATTACTGATTCTCGCCTAGGAGAAAAAGACATCGGCTTTTACATTAAATCGTATTTGATTAATTGTAAGGGATTAACATATCATTGATAAGATTTGGCAAATTCAACTCTAAAAATTTAACTGATGAGTCTGAACATCCATAAGGTATGATAATTTTTTCGTTGATTAAAATTGATCCGCATGTGCCGAAAAGATTGCGCACATAGTCTTGTTGCGTTTCATTATTTGGTAGTAACAAAGGCCTCTTCAACCTGCCCACTTCAACAGATGGATCATCTAACTTAAGTAAACTTGCGCCGATAACATATCGTTTCATTGCATCAATGCCGTGAGTAATAAGAATCCAGCCATCTTCAGTTTCAAGAGGAGAGCCACAATAACCAATTTGCAAAAATTCCCAGGCTTGTAAAAAACAGTACAATAAACTTGACTTTTCCCAAATATTAATTTGATCTGAATACATAATAAAACCTGTGCATTGATCGTTAGTTCCGATCATCACATATTTCTCATTGATTTTTCTAGGAAATAAAACTAGGTTATCATATTTGACATCGGAGCCGTATAATGGCAATATTTTAAAGTTGTAAAAATCGTTTGTCTGTAATAGTTTGGGGACTTCCTGTGATCCGTCATATCCGGTGAATATTGCAAAACAGGTGAAAGTTCCATCCTCGTGCTTGAAATTGGTAAATCTGGCATCTTCAATACCCATATTCTCATCTTCTGCTATGGGATAAATTACTCTATCCGAAATATCTGTATCTAATGAGTAAACTATTTCATAGTATGAATCAGCCAGCCATAACAACCGGTCATATTCCGGCACTAATGAGTCATTACGTTGTAAATCATGTTGTTGGTTTACAACCTTTTTAAGATTCGCATATTCAAAATGATGATCTAGTTTTGATTCAATTTCTTTTATTACTTCTTTATCAATGTTAAATATTAGCGCTTTCTCAAAGAATAATTTTTTATTGTAGACAGCATTCCGAACGATCTCAGCTTCATCTATGGAGGGCCCTATACTGACCAAAGTGAGATTATTGTCTTTATCAATCAAAATTCTCCGGAAAATAATGGAAGAAATATGATTTTCACCAACTGAGCGCATACTAATTAAGTAACGCGCCTGGCCGGGTAAAATTTGTTCCTGAACTGGGTCTTTGATTATAGATGGATTAAAAAATGAAAATGATTCTATTGGATACTCTACCGTAAAATGATAGCCAATGTATAACTTTCTGTAAACGGTTAGCGTGTCATAATCAATATTGAGTTCGCTAAAAAGAGGTTTTAATTTACTGCAGTGACGATTGAAAGCCCGAGTGATATTTCTTTGCCGTTTAGAAAATTGCTCCAAAATCGTGCTGATTTTTCCGAAAATCAATTCCTCATCAATCTCCATCACCTTCGTTATTATCTCCTTTCCATCTTCGTGGCCATTGAATGAAAATCTCGCAAGAACGCGTCTTGGGTCTGGTGTTATTGTTAACGGTTTAGTTTCAAGTGATAGCGTCATCAAACTAGCTTTAGATTTGTCAAAAGGCTTCAGCTTAAATATTTAAGCTAAAATAACATTTTAAAATAAGTTTTATCATTGGAAATTGCATTGCTGCAGTTAAATACATAAATTTAACATAACTAATGTTATATTTTTTTGTCGACTGTTTACCCACTTTTCGGTAAAGAAATCAATGCTGAAAGGATTCTGGCTTCAGCTTCAAATTTAAATTCGATTATTAAAATGAATTCTACAGCGCTCTTTCTAATTAAAAGAAACTTAGGTGATGGGAATATTTCGTTAAATTTAGGAAGCGTGGGTCTGACTGACAGTGATTTCGTGCATGGAACGCCTATTGATGCGGAATTAAAAAAATGCAGACATCTTCAGGTATTAATCTTAAGCAATACTTGGTGGAAACATGGTCATGCTCTGAGAGATACCAGGCCGGTATATGAAAATAAACTTACCGAAATACCTGCAGCGGTATCGTCGTTAAAAAATCTTCGCGTGCTTATTTGCGGTGGACAGGATGATAAAAATTGGGGAATTAGAGATATTTCTAATATTTCTAACTTAAAGACCCTAACTTGGATTGATTTGAGCAATAATAAAATTGAGCACATAGAAGAATTAAGACTTTTAGTCAATTTAAGAAGATTAAATCTTAGCGGTAATAATATAATTTCGATAGCGCCATTAATTAATCTCACAGATTTACATCAGGCCAATTTAAGTAAAAATAAAATAAACTCATTAGAAGGCCTTGAAAATCTTGTGAATTTGGAAATATTATTCGCAAATAATAATCGACTAACCCATATAGCGGAAATTAAAGGATTATCCAAATTAATCGAACTAGACTTGAGGAACAATCTGTTGAAATCAGTTGATGATATCGCTCATTTGACATCTTTAGAAAGGCTGGATATTGGCGAAAACCAAATTGAATCGTTAAATAGCCTTAAATTCTGCAAAAACCTGTCCAGCTTAAATGTTGATCACAACCGAGTCACTGATTTGACTCCTTTACTCCAATTTATAAAAAAAGGAACTACGTCATTAAATATTGTAATTAAGGATACGTCAGCTCTTAAAAATAAAGAAATAAATATTGCGGACAATCCTCTTACTATTCCACCTACTCAAATTGCTGAAAGAGGCAACGATTCCATTTTAAACTATTTTGAATCTATAGGAGAGCAAGGATTTGATTATTTGTATGAGGCTAAAATGTTGATAGTTGGCCAGCCACGGGCTGGTAAAACATCGTTAAAATTCAAACTATTTGACAGCTCCGCAAATCTCCCTGATGAAGATCAAACAACTAGGGGAATCGATATTTCAAGACTAAAATTCGATATAACTGATAAAAACAATGAATCGAAAATACTTTATTGTAATGTATGGGATTTTGGTGGCCAACATATTTATCAGGCTACCCATCAATTTTTTTTTTAACGCAACGGTCTCTTTACGTCCTGGTGATAGATACGGGCAGAGATGATTTGGGACACGACGAAAGTAATTTGAATTACTGGTTACAGGTTCTGGAATTACTTGGCGGTAAAAGCCCGATGTTTTTAGTAAAAAATGAAAAAAATGATAGAGGAATACAAATTGATATTTTCCAAAAAAAGAAGCGATTTGATTTCCTTAAGGAAGATTATAAATTAAACCTGAACTCGTTAATACCGGACACGCCGACATTTAATCAAAAACGGCTAGCGGATTTTGAACAATTCAAAGTCGATATTCAAAATGAGCTCAAAGATTTACCATTGGTCGGATTCCCGATGCCCAAGAATTGGATAAAGATACGTGACAAATTACTGGAGTTGAGCCAGAAAGAATATTTTATTAGTAGAGAGGCATTTATTGAAATATGCCTCGAAAATGATGTGATTGATTTTAAAAGGCAAATGGAACTAAGTGGAATTTTCCATGATTTAGGTTTACTGCTGCATTTTCAAAATTATCCTAATCTCGAGGATTTTATAATCTTGCAAAATACATGGGCCACTGACGCAGTATTTGTCGTCCTTGATAATCCAATCATAAAGGAAAATTATGGCAAATTTACAGAAAATGATTTAGTAGAAGTCTGGGGCGATAAATCTTATAATCCTAAAGTCCACTCGAAACTTCTTTCCCTAATGATGCAATTCGAAGTCTGCTATCAACTGGATAAAATAAAGCCCCAAACTTATATTATTCCTGAAATGTTACCCAGCAGCTCTCCTAAGGGATATGTTTGGACTCCGCGAAATGACCTTCCGCTATATTATAAATATGATTTTATGCCAAAGGGAATTGCAACTAGGTTGATAGTTAGGTTCAATAAACATTTGTCAACCTCGGACGGACAGCAAATTGTATGGAAGTCAGGAATGAAGATTGATGGAAAATTATTGGATTGTCCGGAGACGGAAGCTGAAATCGTCGAGACCTGGGACAACCGGCAAATAAGAATTCGTATACATGGACCCTATGCTAAAGATCTCATGAGCAAGCTAACCTTTCAAATAGATGATTTAAATAATGAACTTTTTAAATCCCAGGTTGATAACGACAAAATTAACTGGCACAAAATGATTCCTTGTATTTGCAAAGTATGTCAACAAAATGAAGTTAAACATTATTACGAATACGCTGAATTGCTAGAAAGGAAGCAATATGGTAAGGAAAATGTTGAATGCAAAATGAAACCATATGAACTTGTAGACATCCGAAGTCTTTTAGAGGGTATTCTAGTCAAAGAAATGTACAATCCAATTTTGGTTCCATCACAAAAAACAGTTAAAATATTTTTGGCGTCATCTTCAGAATTGAAAGATGAGCGAGATCAATTTGAAATATTTATATATAGAGAAAATAAACGCCTTATCAAAAGTGGTGTGTTTCTGCAATTGGAGATATGGGAGGATTTTATTGATCACGTTTCCCAAACGAGATCGCAAGACGAATATAACTCAATGATACAACAATGTGATGTATTTGTTATGCTATATTTTACGAAGGTTGGCCTATATACACTGGAAGAATTTGAAAAGGCACTCAGTAAATATAAAGAAACAAACTTGCCCAAAATTTACACATACTTCAAAAAAGGGAATATAATGTCAACTGATGTTGACAGACAAAGTCTGCTTAGTCTGCTGGATTTTCAGGATAAATTGAAATCGCTTGGCCACTTTCAAACCGATTTTGAAAATCATTCACAGCTTCAACTGCACTTTAAGAAACAGTTAGAGAAACTATATGAATTCTGACAATCCTTTTTTAATAAATTTCGATCAAATTTTAACGATGTGAAAAAAAATTGGAAGAGGTGTCTATTTAATATATTACAAACCTCGCTATTAACCATATTGCGCTTTTGAAAATGTGCCTTAATAAACTTCTGGCTTTAAATCAATGCGTTTATTGACACATGTTTGCTTATTGCAAGTAACAATTTAACAGGTTCAGGTAATCAATGAACGCCCCATCCTTATTCAACGCTTAAGCAACAAAAGCGCTTAGCCGGATCAATGTCAGGGGCGGACCAACCGCTGGAAGCGGACACAACGGCCCGCTTGTGCACCCTTGACGTTTGATTCCGGCGTGGGCTATCTTCGCGGCTGCGGGGAATGAGGATTTTATTTTTTTCCCTTGCCAGGGGAGGAAATGCGGCGGTTGATTTTTTTTCAAAATATTGTCCTGGTTATAAACTTTCAATCAATGTAATAACAAAGTTTAAACTTTCCTTTTTAGGAGCATCAGGCAACCATTCTCTCATCATTTGAGTATTTAGCGCTTTCAATATTTCTTCATCCATTCGCAAATTATCTAACAAATAATTACCAGCACTGCTAATGCTTCGCAAGATTAACCCTGATGTATTAATGATCTTATCGCATATTGCCTTTTCAGGACTGGCGATCATCGCGTATTGCGCATTTGTTAGCCCGACCATATTAATTCCAAAGGCATAGTAAGGTAAAGGCAATTGAATATAAGTAAATAAGCCTATTGGCGTATCAAAAGCTCGGGATGCTTTTGTTGTCATCGAGGTGACCGAATATACGCGCTCAGGTATTAGACCATGGAAAGATAAAGCAGAATCAATAGATACATAACTGGGGCCAAGTAGGTGATTCGCTAACAAAGGATTTTCAGGCTGTCTGGAGTATAATTTAGGACCAGCGATATAAATACCTCTTTTGACTAAAGTTAAAAGGCCTTCCGACTTCAATGCGCTTATCTTATCATTAGGCCGCTTATAGTCTTTTAACTAGGATTTTAAAAGTTGTCGTGTTATGGGTTGCTCTGAGTAATTCGCTATGGTCTGATTGATATCCATATTAATTGTAAAAAACCAATAAGATAATCGGAAATAAACCGATTACATGCCTATAAAAATACAACTCATTTGTGATCAAAGAGTTGTATTATACCCGAAAAGGTATAGATATTCATATCATTTAAAATTTCAAGTAAGAGGCTGCATTAATTGGTTTATTTTTGACGCATTACTGGTACTCATAGTACCAAAATAAGAATTAAAATAAACTATTCTAAATTTAACGTCTTATAATATTTTTTTCTCAAAATTTAACTTGTATAGTTACACGTGATTTACTTGCAAATGTCCTCAAAAAACGATAACTTAGCATCTGCCAGCATATATGCTGGCAGGTAGTCGTCTTTTCGCAAATAAATTGGATACAATCAACCCTTCTTTTTTTTTGATTTAAATTTGGAAAATGTGAATCAAAACTATTATATTTGCGATGCAAAGCATATATGCTTTGCATCAGTATTTTATCCCAATGGGTAGAAAACACTCACTCGATCCTTTCCAAGATACCATCAACGATTTTTTCAATAACGCTGATGCCTGGGCCTTTACAGAATTCCGTTTGTACGACCTTATTGAGCGACATCGCTATGAATGGGGATTATCCCATGATAAAGGGGTAAAATACATTATTGATTACCTGAAAAAAAGAAAATTACTATTAACCAATTCATTTCGTGATAAAACGAATAAGGAGAAAGAAATTTATTCATGGAAAACCCAGGAAGACTTCACTGTAATTTCAGGTCTAAAATCTGATTCCTTTTTTTTGTTATTATTCGGCTTTATACTTGCACGGTTTAACGCAGCAAATCCCTAAAACATTTTATCTCAATGCAGAACATACGTCAGATTCATACGGTCGCTCAGACAACCCGGATATAACCCAAGAGGCAATTGACAGAGCATTTGCCAGTGAGCAGCGAAAGAGTTCTATATCCTATAGTCTTGATGAAAAAAAAATCATTATTACAAACGGGAAAAGAACAGGGAAACTAGGTGTCATTAAAAACTACAATGACCATCAGCATTTCCATTACACCGATGTGGAAAGAACGCTGATCGATTGTGCAGTCAGGCCAGTATATGCCGGTGGTGTGTTTGAAGTATTAGAAGCTTTCAAACTGGGAATGGAACAGGTGGTTGTAAAAAAAATGGCGTCCTATTTAGATCAGATTGATTACATATATCCTTATGACCAGGTCATCGGTTTTTATCTGGAAAAAGCGGGATACGATGAAAGTACACTTAAACTTTTCGATAAGAAAAAAGAGTTTAATTTTTATCTCACTTATAATATCCGCAACAAGAATTTTTCCGACCGTTGGAAATTGTATTATCCAAAAGGTTTCTAAACAAGCCGGAACGCTATTTCTTTCACAAAAGAAAAGTAATAATCAAAATCCTTTAAATCTTCTTTTTGATTTATGGTATCCACAACACTTGGCCAACTCTGCCGATGCAATTCATATTGGTCGCTTAATTGAGTGAGGTAGCTTAATGGAACACGCTTAGCGTCGAAAATAAGCTTGCATAGTTCCTTATTTTCTGCTTTTGATAAATCGAGTGTAAACGACTTTACCAAATTATGAATATCATAAAAATCTCTGCCTCTTGCTTTAGGTGTCATGCTGTAAACAACATTACGGTATTCCAGGTTTTGCTGGCAAAGTGCCCGGAATTTTTCCAAAGCAATCATTTCAGGCGAGTAAACGTAAATAACGGTACCTTCTAAATCTTTTGCCCGTTTATCAGCTACGTATTCATATTTGCTGATATCCACCTCAAATTTGGTTGAATTGTTACCGCTAACCGGAATAGCATTTCTCCTGACCGCCTCGATTTCTCCATTCAGGGATTGATATTTATCCAATTGTATAACCTTAAAATCCAGGCAATAGCGTCTTCTTTTAAGCCGGTCGCACGGCCTGCCGAAGCATTCCAGCGCAAATTATCCCATTGCCTTTTAATGGCTACATCTTTTGATATACCATTAACCGTTAAACGCAGGTATATGTACCTGGCATTTCCTTTTTCATTTTTGGGTTTCTTCAGAAAGAAGAACAACCCGAAGCTTTTTTCTAACATAACGAACATTAAAGGGTTAAACAAATGTCGAAATGCAGCGTCTTTAAATCAAGATGTTCAATTTTTTAACATCTTGATAATCAGTTTATTATATTGATTTCAGCGCGTCTTTTTTTTCAATATTAAAGACGTCATGAATGACGCGCTTAAACATTGAATAATACGGGTTGCTTTGGAGGGGCTTAGAACCAAAAAAGCCTCTAAATCATACGATTTAAAGGCTTTTGAACATTTTTAAAATGCTTTTGGCGGAATGGACGGGACTCGAACCCGCGACCCCATGCGTGACAGGCATGTATTCTAACCAGCTGAACTACCACTCCGTTTGGGATGGCAAATATAAGGAGATTTTATATTTACACAAGGGCTTATTTAAAAAAAGTTTTATTAGCTGTATATCGCTTTAAAAATGAGCTTTTTAATTTAATACAAGGCTATTTATAATGTTCTTTTTTATTCAATTATAGCGTGAAACTGTTGTGCCGGATAGTTGTTATCTAAATAAAAAGCATGAACAACGCATCTGATAATATTCCTATACAGTACGAAGGCGAGCATACCGACGTGATTCATTTTGTTGATTGCGAGAGCAAGGAAAAGGCTCATGAACTATTTCAACTGGCTAAAGGCAGATTAAAAGATGTTTCAAACTGGCATACCTTTAGCGGACCAGGGTCGTCAAAATTCTCTATAACCGATACGAAGGGTAACGAGGAATATAAGCTGGCTGAAAAGGGTGATCATTTCTATATTAATCTGCCCGCTCCAGGCTCAATTGCCGGCGGTGGACTGGAATGGGTGCGGATAGAAGAAATAATTGATGTGGAGGGCGCTAAAGCGGAATCTGAATATATCACCATGACGGTTAGGCCTGTTGCCAATCCTCGTACAAACGAAGGCTCAATAGCCCACTTCTTCAGTCACGACGCTACCAGTACCTTTATTATAGAACGCTACCTGAACCACGTAAGCGCGGCTGTACATGGCAGAAACGAAGTGGTGAACAATACTGATGTTAATATTTATGATTCCGTGCGTAATACTATAGTGGCATTATCTGCCCGTGCAGGTCTGTCGGGACCACAATGGAAGAAACTGGTAGTGGGTTTGCTTACCCAATAGCCAACTATTGTTTGTAATATTTGTGTGAATATGGAACAAAAATCAATTTATACCATTTATATTTATAGTGTTATAAACAACAAAAAACAATAATTATGAAAGCAGCAAGAGTTTTGGCGGTTTTGATGATAGCTTTATTTAGCTACACCGCAGTGAGTGCAGAAAGTGCATATCATCACCATCACCGTCGTCATCACTACCACAGAAGGTAGTTAGCTTTGCTTGTAAAACAAGCTTTGCTACAAAGAAAAAGGCTGCTCCGTTTAGGAAGCAGCCTTTTTTATTTATGTTGGTTAAGGTAACTGATTACAGCTTCCTTTTAACCTCTACGTTTTCGTAAGCTTCAACTATATCGCCAACTTCAATGTTGTTAAAGTTTTGTATGTTCAGACCACACTCATAGTTCGCGGTAACTTCTTTAACATCGTCTTTAAAGCGTTTTAACGAAGCCAATTCACCGGTATATATTACAACACCTTCGCGAATGATACGTATTTTACTGTTACGGGTAATTTTACCATCCAGAACCATACAACCTGCAATAGTACCAACCTTGCTAATTTTGAATGTTTCGCGTATTTCAACGTTAGCAACAATCTTCTCTTCAAAGGTTGGAGCAAGCATACCTTCCATCGCGGCTTTTATCTCATTTATGGCGTCATAAATAATAGAGTATAGCCTGATGTCTATCTGCTCAGCTTCAGCAAGTTTACGTGCACTGCCTGACGGCCTTACCTGGAAACCAATGATGATCGCGTCTGATGCAGATGCCAGCAATACGTCGGATTCTGAGATCTGACCAACTGCTTTCGATATGATATTTACCTGTATCTGTTCGGTAGATAGTTTTAACAATGAATCGGATAACGCTTCAATTGAACCATCCACGTCACCTTTAACAATAATGTTAAGCTCCTTAAAGTTACCAACTGCCAAACGGCGGCCGATTTCATCAAGTGTGATGTGTTTCTGTGTGCGTAAACCTTGTTCGCGTTGTAACTGTAAACGTTTGTTCGCGATTTCACGAGCTTCAACTTCACTTTCCAGTACGTTGAATTTATCACCCGCGGTAGGCGCGCCCTGCATACCTAGCACCTGAACCGGTGTTGATGGTCCTGCAGATTCAACCCTTTGGCCACGTTCGTTAGTTAATGCTTTAACACGACCGCTGTAACAACCGGCTAATATCGGATCGCCTACTTTTAGGCGGCCTGCCTGTACCAATATAGTGGTAACAATACCACGGCCTTTATCCAAAGCTGCTTCAATAACGGTACCAACGGCTCTTTTGTTAGGGTTAGCTTTTAGTTCAAGTAATTCTGCTTCCAGTAATACTTTCTCTAATAATAACTCAATATTTAAGCCTGTTTTGGCTGATATTTCCTGGGTTTGATATTTACCACCCCATTCTTCAACCAATATGTTCATGGCAGATAGTTGCTCACGGATCCTGTCCGCGTTAGCGCCCGGCCTGTCAATTTTATTGAATGCAAAGATGATTGGTGCACCTGCAGCCTGCGCGTGGTTTATGGCCTCACGAGTTTGCGGCATCACGCTGTCATCAGCAGCAATAACTATAATTACAATATCGGTTACCTGGGCACCCCTGGCACGCATAGCGGTAAACGCTTCGTGGCCCGGTGTATCTAAGAAAGTGATCTTTCCTTTATCGTCAGGTAATGTTACCTCATAAGCGCCAATGTGCTGGGTGATACCACCTGCTTCGCCACCTATAACGTTTGTTTTGCGTATAAAATCCAGTAATGATGTTTTACCGTGGTCAACGTGGCCCATGATGGTCACAATTGGAGCGCGCGGTACTAAATCTGCCGGATCATCAGGCTGGTCAAGGCTTCCCTCTTCATCCTGTGGTTTAACAAACTCTATCTGGTAACCAAACTCATCAGCCACAATAGCCAGCGTTTCCGCATCAAGCCTTTGGTTGATGGATACGAACATACCCAAACTCATACAAGTTGAGATGATCTGTGTTACCGGTACATCCATCATTGATGCCAGCTCATTAGCCGTAACAAATTCGGTTGCCTTTAATATTTTCGATTGTGATTCCTGCTCTAATGCCAGTTCCTCAGCAGTAGCGGCAACATCATCACGTTTTTGACGACGGAATTTAGCGCGCTGTGCAAATTTACCTGACTTACCTGCGCCGCTTAAACGGGCAAGAGTAGCCTTAATCTGGTCTTGTATATCTTTTTCTGATGGTTCTTCCTTAGGCCCTGAGTTATGGTGAGGCGTAGTATTTCTATTGCCTCTAAAATCAGGTCGGTTGCCACCACCTTGTCCGCCACCGGCAGCAGGAGGATTATTTCCCCTGTTCCTGAAATCCGGACGGTTTGGATTAACCGGCCCTGACGGCGTAATAGGCGCCTGGCTTTGCTGGTTATTACCACCGCCACCACCATGTTGATGGTTTCCGCCCTGGCTGTCTTTACGCTTGCGTTTACGTTTCTGGTCGGCACTATTATTTGATGACGATGCAACAGGGTTACGTTTTTTGCGCATCCGGCAATTGTATCTTACCAATAATGTTGGGCCCGGTAAGGCGCTCCGCTTTGGCGCGTATTACTTCATTTTCCTGAGGCTCTTCAGCAGCAGGAGGTGTTGGAGTAACAGGTTCGGCCACAGCAACAGGTGCTGCAGGCGGAGTAACCGGAGGTGCCGCTACTACAGGAGCTTCAGCTTTTGGAGCTTCGACCACTACAGGAGCTTCCACTTTCGGAGCTTCCGCAACCGGGATTTCAACTTTTGGTGGTTCAGGAACTACTTCCTTCTTCACCTCAGCAACCGGTTCAGGTTTTATTTCTTCTTTCTTTGGTTCAGGTTGCGGCGCGGGCGCTTCTTCCTGTTTAACCACAGGTGTTTCTTTTTTGTCGCCAAATTGTGGTTTGGCGTTCAGATCATCAAGGTTGATGCTGCCAACAACCTTTACACCCGGCAAAGTAGGAGCTTGCTGCTCTTCTGCCTTTTTAACTTCGGGTTCCGGTTTTGGTTTTTCGGCTTGCTGAGGCGCGTAGTTACCCGCGTTTTTGATCAGAATTTCTTCATTCTCAAAATCACGTCCACGACGGAAATCAGCAGGTTTGGCCTGTTCAGGCTCATCCTTCCTAATCTTTCCAATGCTGATTTGCTTGGCTTCTTCCTTAATGCTCTTATCAAAAGCAAATTCTTTTAACAAAGCATTGTACATGTCGTTGTCCAGCTTAGCCATTGGTTGTTTTTCAACCTTATAGCCTTTTGTAGCCAAAAAATCGACAATGGTACCCATACCAATGTTCAGCTCTTTTACTGCTTTAAATAACTTTATAGATTTGTCTTCTGACATTTATTAATTTTTCTTCCCTTATTTATTTGCAAAAATACGATTTTAATTTTGGTTATCACCTTTATTCAAACTCCGCTTGCAGTATTGATAATACTTCCTTAACAGTTTCTTCTTCTAAATCGGTACGTTTTACCAATTCGCCCACTGTTAATGCCAGTACTGATTTTGCCGTATCTAAACCAATGCGTTTAAATTCGTCCAAAATCCAGCTGTCAATTTCGTCTGAAAATTCTTCAATGTCCACATCCTCATCTTGTTCGTCAGCTTCACGGTAAACATCAATTTCATAACCTGTTAATTTGCCTGCCAGTTTAATGTTATGTCCACCACGACCGATCGCTAATGATACCTGGTCGGGTTTTAAATAAACTGCGGCAGTTTTTTTCTCATCATCTAACTTAATAGAAGTGATTTTAGCCGGTGATAAAGCACGTTGTATATATAACTGTAAATTGTTAGTGTAGTTTATCACATCTATGTTCTCGTTCTTCAACTCACGAACGATACCGTGTATACGTGACCCTTTCATACCAACACAAGCGCCAACCGGGTCAATACGGTCGTCATATGATTCTACAGCTACTTTAGCGCGTTCGCCTGGTTCGCGTACAATTTTCTTGATAGTGATTAAGCCATCAAAAATTTCAGGTACTTCCTGCTCAAACAAACGTTGTAGAAACTCAGGAGCAGTACGGGAGATGATGATCTTAGGGTTGCTATTCAGCATATCAACCTTTGATACTACGGCTTTTACGCTATCACCTTTTTTGAAGTAATCGGCAGGTATCTGCTCGGTTTTAGGTAATAATAACTCGTTACCTTCATCATCAAGCACCAAAGTTTCTTTTTTCCAAACCTGGTAAACTTCGCCGGTTACAATTTCGCCTACGCGATCTTTATATTTTTTGAAAATTTCGTCTTTCTCCAGTTCCAGGATTTTAGAAACCAATGTTTGGCGTGCTGCTAATATAGCACGGCGGCCAAAGCTTTCTAAAGTGATTTGTTCAATGTACTCATCACCCACCTCTAAATCCGGGTCAAGCGTTTTCGCTTCCGCTAATTCAATTTCCAGGTCATCATCCTCACTAAACCCGTCTTCCATAACCACACGTGTGCGCCAAATTTCAAGGTCACCATTATCTGTGTTTACAATTACATCGCAATTTTCATCATTGCCATACTTTTTACGGATCATGCTTCTGAAAACGTCCTCAAGAACGCTCATCATAGTTGGACGATCGATGTTTTTGAAATCTTTAAATTCCTGAAAAGAATCAATTAAATTAATATTGCTCATTTTTCATTAAATTGTTTTTTTCTTCAATGGTAATGAAGCTATCATGAGCTTGTTTGTTTAAGAGGCAGCTCATGATGGTTCTTACTTGAATGATATTAAAACCTTCGTTTCTGTTATTTTATCTATCGGGATAACGCTTTCAATTACTTCGGCCTTTTTCCCTTTTTGTTTAATTTGTTCTTCAATTACTACGGCATCTTCCGCAAGGGCCGTTAGTTTGCCTTCGCGTTTTGCGCCATCAACCATTTTTATGGCCAGATCGCGGCCTATGTTTTTGGTATACTGCCTTACCGATGTAAGCGGTGTATCCAATCCTGGCGAGGAAACCTCTAAATTATAAGCTTCTTCAATTACGTTGTCTTCTTCTAACTTAAAACCAACGTAACGGCTTATGGCTGCACAATCCGCAATACCTATACCGTTGTCGCCATCCACTAATATAATCAGTTTTCCGTTGGCGTGCATTTTTACATCAACCAAAAACAAATCGGGACGTTTCAACTCCGCTATCTTCTCTTCTACCAGTTCTTTTACTTTATTTTCAATATTCATTATCCGGTTTGATAATTTTGATTGATAACTAAAAGAGGGGGCTCAGCGCCCCCTCCATTTAATTTGAATGCAAATATACTACATATTATTGTATTTGCAAAGTGTACAAGCATTAATTATACTGTCTGTCAGTCAAAAAGAAACGTTATTGCCGTGTGACATTATCTAATTTTAACGTACCGCTTAAATTTCCGTTATTGTCAAATCTTTCATACATAACTAACCCTGTGTTTGGATCCCAATAACCTTTCTGTCCGTAGTTATATTGCATAACGTATGTATTGAAGGTGCCGTACGGTACAGTTACTGATTGATTTAACGCAAGCACATTGATCGTATCAACCACATCACCTTGACAAAAATAAACAGGTATTTGCTGGCCTACCTTTGGATTATTTGGTAAAAATTGACTAGTAAACGTAGGATAATCAACTATATGATATTCACAAGTTGCTACAGTAATAGCATATAACCCGTCTGATTTAACAACATATTCTCCTTGCAAATCCTCAAAATATAAAGATCCGCCAATAGTATCAGTTTGGGCTGACTCGGTTAGGTCTAAATTGCCGGTGTAAGAATTTTTAACAACAGATAAGGTTTCATAATTTTTTATGATACCACTACTGGTGTAAAGGTCATAGTGAAAGTTGGTGCCATTAGCAAACCATTTAAATGCTGAGTTTGGCTCATTTTGCTGCTCTGTTTTTTTTACAAGAACAGATGAATAGTAGTATGCAAAATAAAAAAAATGCGTTGATGATTTTCATGACAGGTTTATAATGACCCAAAATACAAAATCATTTTAATTATCATGGCATGAAGATCAAATCCTGATACTGCTTTTTGCCCGGTTTTTGGTGGTTTTTGATGTAATCCCAGGCGGTACTGCCTTTATCGTAACGATAATAGCGCATAAAATAAGTTTGATGTGGTTTAAAAGGTGTATCCGGGACGAAAACCACCGCGCTATCCTTCACCATATATTTGCCCGGCTGTATGGGTTGAAAATCTTTCATGTCCGTATCGGCAGGCATGCAATAAATCTGTATTAAATTTTGCCATACATTGGTGGTGGTATCGCGGTTAATATCCTGTACAATAGCATAATCCAAGCCGGATATTTTCAGGGTTTTATTACTGTCGATAAGACTAATTTTAATTGCAGGCGCATTGCTTTGCTTGCAGCCAATAAATATCAACAACAAAAGTAGTACAGAGTTTTTCATAAGGTTGACTCACTAATTGTATTTGAGGTTCTGATCTGTAGCCATGATAGGATGATAGATCCTTTAAATAAGAGTACCATCATCCCGAACTTGTTTCGGGATACCACAGGACAAGCCAAATTACTAATTATATACCTGGCATGTGAGATGCTGAAACAAGTTCAGCATGACAATCTTAATTAGAGGTTTTCAAAGTTTCCTGGAAAAGCTTATAGATGCGCTTATACTCATCGGTCCAGCTGCTGGGTTGCTCAAATGCATGGTCTTCTACCGGGTAAGGGGCTAGCCACCAGTTTTCTTTATGTAACTCGATTAGTTTTTGGGTTAGCCTAACAATATCCTGAAAGTTCACATTCTGATCCACCATGCCGTGCAACATTAGCAGGTTCCCTTTTAGCCCATCCGCAAAATAAATAGGAGAGCTTAAGCGATAGGCTTTTTCATCATTATAAGGCTCATTTAAAATATCGGCAGTGTATTCATGATTATAATGCGCCCAATCGGTTACCGAACGTATCGCGGCACCCGATTTAAATACATCGGGCGCGGTAAACATGGCCATCAAAGTCATAAAGCCACCGTATGATCCGCCATAAATGCCCACATGCTTAGGGTTTACACCATAATTATCAACCAAATATTTAACGCCATCTACCTGGTCGCTTAAATCCTTACCACCCATGTGGCGATAGATGGCTGTGCGCCAATCCCGACCATAACCAGCACTGCCAGAATAATCAATATCTAAAACAGTATAACCCTGATCGGTCAGCATGTTGTTAAACATCATCTCGCGGAAATAATAGCTCCAGGCATACATCACATTTTGCAAGTAACCAGCGCCATGTACAAAAACAACTGCTGGTTTAGCCGGATCTGGGTTTTTAGGCAGGTATAATCGTGCATAAACATCACTGCCATAACGGTTTTTTAAAGGTAATGATAGGTGCATCCCGCCATGCGTATGAATTAAATTCCGCAGAGGTTGACCGTGTTACCTGCACTGCTTTTCCTCCCGGTTTATTTGCTTGCAGATATAATTCCCAGGGTTTATTGGTGTAAGAATATCTTATTGCCAGCCATTTTTCATCAGGCGAAAGTGATACATCATTATCCCCTTTAACAGAGGTTAATTTAACCGGCTCGCCGCCGCTTACCGGCAGGCGGTAATACTGGTAATCGCCGGGGTGGTCAATGTTAGCATTGAAGTAGAACGTTTTTTTATCATGCGATAATTGCAGGTTTTGTACTTCCCATTTACCATTGGTTAATTGTTTTTTATCGCCGTTGTTGATGTTGTAAACGTAAATATGGCTGTAACCGCTCGCTTCGCTCTGGTAATAAAAATGATCATTATCCAGCCAATCAATATTCCCGGTGGAGTACCAGTCATCGGCAATACCCGGCGCGCCGCCAACCCAGGCATCGTTATGCTGCCTGTCGAGCAGGGATAAAGCGCCATTTTCCACATTAAGCGCCATGATCCAGCGGTCTTTATTATCAATGGCATTCACTACTACAATGGCGTGCTTGCCATTTTCATTCCATATTGGCCCGTTAACAACCACTTTACGGTCTTCGTTTAGTTTGGTGCGATCGGCTAGTTCAGCGGGATAATCCTTTACATAATCAGGCAGATCTTTTATGCCAACAATGTTTTTTGTGTTGATGCTGTAAGCCGAATCGCGCCGTGTATCATAAATAAATGATTCACAAACAGGCTGAGGGCCGCCAACCTTGGTGCGGTTTTGTATGTCCTCCGTATAACCGCTTGGAGTTACGTAATTTGGTACGATGGTGTTTTTATCATCTGCGGATTTGATTAAACGGTATGTAATATACCTGCCATCCGGGCTGAGCTCCACATTGTCAACATCCCTGCCATCAGTTACCAGTTCTTTTATCTTTTTAGGTTGAAATTTCTTTTTCTCCTCAGCATCCGCCTTTTTGTTTTTATCATCCAGTTTAATAATGTCGAATAATTCCAACTGTTGATCCTTCAACCATTTTGCCTGCTCAGTTTCATCGTTAGTTTTATTCTTTTGGGCTGATGTTACAAAATTGGTTAGTTGTATTAGCTCCCCGCCGTTAAGTTTTAGCGCATATAGGTTATCGGCTTTAATAAATAAAACTTCGGTTCCATCGACATTAAAAGTTGGCGAATTTTCGTTATCAGTAGTGCGGGTAAGCTGTATGGTTTTGCCTGATTTTATGTTTTCCAGGTAGATGTCACCATCACGCGAATAGACCTTTAAAGTATGCGCCTGGTTCCATTTGCTGCCGTAATTGGGTGTTATTTCGTGCTGCTCTTTATCGCTTACTTTTTGCGGGGTGAGGTTATTGGGGGTAATAGCATATAATTCATCCCTAAAAGTATTGTCGGGGTTCCATTTAAAATAAATCTTTTTGCCATCGTCGCTCCATTTAATGTCGGATGGCGCTACGCCGATCCACTTGGGGTCGCGCATTATTTTTTCGATAGTCAGGGTATCTAACTTTTGGGCAAAAGTATTAACGCTGGCAGCTATGAATAGTAGTGTAAAAAGTTTTTTCATAGGTTGAATAATGAGGTTATATAAAGGTGCAATATAGCAGTTTCGTGAGATTTTTATTTTGTGGTGTTGCTGAACATCAGAATTATGACTATTTTGATTTTTTTAGCAACTATGACAGACGAACAAATGAAATACCCGGTGGGAAAATTCACGCCACCGGCATCATATACTGATGATGACATCAGGCGTTGGATAAACGAAATAAAAATGTTGCCGGGGCAAATGCGCCAGGCTATTATCAGTTTAAACGATAAGCAGCTGGATACTCCATACCGCACCGGCGGCTGGACTTTAAGGCAAGTGGTACACCACGTAGCGGATAGCCACATGAACTCGATTGTACGATTTAAGCTGGCTTTGACGGAGGATAACCCCACCATAAAACCTTATGAAGAAGCTTATTGGGCATTACAACCCGATTACCGTTTACCGGTAGAATCGTCATTAAGAATTTTGGAAGGCGTACATATCCATTGGGTTAACCTGCTGGAAAGCTTTACCGAAAACGAATGGAGCCGCACTTTTACTAATCCCGAATCGGGTCAAACCATATCACTTAAACGCGCGCTTGGTTTATACGCCTGGCACGGGAGGCATCATTTGGCGCATATTGTTGAAACAGTAAGAACCAGGATTTAACAGATTTTATTGATTTACAGGATGCTTATATCCTGTAAATCAATAAAATCCATTTAATCCCAGTTCAGATTACATATCCATTCCCTGCATCTTATCGTTCTTCATCTTCAACAAGGCGGGTGATATTCTGATATAAACCTCAAAGCCAATTGGCGCGCTGCCATAGAGCGAATGCAATGCAGTTGGCGATATATTGGCTGTGGCTTGTACTCCACCAGTGATATTGGTTTGCTTAAATGTGCTGAAGATGCGGTTAACGCCTAAAGTGATGGCGTTAATATTGAAGTTTGGATTAGCCGGAAACTCGCCTGTTAAATCCAATTCATCTGCATCTTTGGATACATATTCGTAACGGTCATAAATCGCTACTTTGTGCCACTGGAAACTGTTTTCCAATAATACCGACGGCAGCGTTTTTTGATTGTCGGAGTAATGATTTTGCCCGTAAACTAATGTGGTGGCTACGTAGCTATCCTCATTCAGCATTTTGGTGTGGATGACTGATGCTGTGGAGCGGATCACGTTTTGCAACGGCTCAAGCGCCTCGGGGCTTTTTATCCAGCCGTTTGAAACCTGTAGCGCCCATTCTTTTGATGGGTTATAGGATAAGCGAACAGAATAGGAATCAAAGCGCATTGGGTCAAAGTTATAGCGAAACTCATCAGGCTCCCTGCCTGTAAATATTGAGCCTTCCAGTTTTACATTGCTTATCCTCAAACCCAAAGTAGCTACACCAAAAGTAATGTGAGAAGCATCCTGGTAATGATGGCCTAGCGGCGCATCCGGATCATTCATGGCTGATAAACGGTGCATAAATACCGGCGGACCTAAAGCAGGTTCTCCCGGATCGCCGAAGGAAAGTGACAGATCCGCATCATTGGCTATTTTTTGCGTGTAGTTTACACTCAGTTCGGCAAACAAATCATGCGGATGCTGGGTATCTACCAGTTTCTTTCCTTTATAGGATTCACCTGTTTGGTAAAGCAGCGGATAACCGCCCGGCCCAACCAAAAACGGATCAAATGAAAACATGGTGTTTACAGAGAATAAACCACCGCTGCCAACTTTATGTTGGGTCATGGCCATCATCCAATCGGGTACATCAAACTGTTTGCCGCCGCGCGATCCTTTTTTAAACAGATCCTGGTTGTCATATCTGGCAAAAAAGCTGCCGTGTATCATGGTCATCCAGCCGTTAGCGGGAATCATGTAGGCATACATAGGTGTTTCGTCCGGCACCCACGATGTGCCCGAACCATCGCGGTTCATAGGTACATCCAGCGAGTATTGGCTGTTCATCGTCATGGGTTTGGAATTATCCATTTTCATGTCGCCCATAT
>Ga0206835_1012_pt1 | contig 97293 bp, 70 predicted proteins | sample Alteio_BWOrgCont_31_FD_152853 | JGI IMG/M metagenome (GOLD analysis project Ga0206835, IMG submission 152853) | Enriched cells from forest soil in Barre Woods Harvard Forest LTER site, Petersham, Massachusetts, United States -... | ecosystem: Environmental > Terrestrial > Soil > Temperate forest >...
AATCTAATTGGTTGGTGGATTTGAATTGGTGGCAAATCCGAATCAAAGAAAAGGAGGGTAATTTGTATTATCAATACAATTAAAACCTAATATAGAAAATTGACAAAATATTTTATTTATAAAATACTTACAATCAGGAACTTATGTGTGGTTTGGTATGCTGCCCAATATAGATTATAAAATCTAAGCTGCTTTAATTAAAGCATTTAGCATTTGGAATTAATGCAACGAAATCATGATGTTTTTCATCATAGTTAAGATTTAACAATGTTTCGTTTATGAAAAAATAGATATTAATAACAAAAGGTCTTAAGTATAATATTAAGACCTTTTGTTATCACCCCGTTGCTGTACCACGGAACATTGCAACAGGTGAAATACTTGGTACAAAAAAACAATCGAAAAACGTCCTAAATAGCTCCAAAAAGGTAGTTTTTAGATTGCTTTTTGGTCGATTTCTGACTGGAAAAGGCTGTTTTGGACTTAAAATGGCCCGAAAATATTGCTTTTTTTACCCGTTTTTGATGGAAAATTGAAAGTTTTTATAGCTTTTACTCAATAAATTCCAGCTCGCTTTCCACCGGGAACTTATTATCGAAATCTTTAAAATCAATATCAGGATATTTGCCCTGTGCAAGGTGAACTGTATGCTTAAAATTACCATACTCAGTTTTTCCTATTTCGGGGTAGGTCCATGCTTTTTGTTTCAAAGCATAAGGCATCAAAAATAATATGGCGCCCTTTATGCCTTTACCATCCAGGGTTTGTGTATGCCATAAATCAATATTCAATTCATCTCCAATAACAGCAAGCCGCGCCCAGGCATAAAGGTTCATGTTTGAATAATCCCATGCCCGTGTGCGTACCAGCTCCAGTGGTTGCATGCCATCTGTTGTAAATTGCTGATCTATCCGTGGGATGGTAAACTCATTTATAACCTTTTTCGCCAATGTGCCATTATCGGTAAACAAAGCAAAAGTCGCTAGTTGCAAATCATAATTAGTACCATGATTATTGACTTGTGACCGTTCTGATTTGCCATTTTTACTATTCAGCATCCAATCAGCATATTGTTTGTACCAGTCTTTCACACCATTAATAAGTGGTGCATCAAAATATTTACTGTTATGTAATAAACTGATAGCATCGGGCAATGTTGTTAAACTCAGCGTTTCTATAATTCCTATTCCTCGTCCGTCATTAATTCCCGGGATGTATTGGGCATAATTCAGGTTAGGGCTCATCCGTGTAGCGGTATCAATAAACCAAACTTTCAATAGTGCGGCAGCCTTTTGGGCATATTGTTCTTTACCGGTAAAGTAATAAGCCAGGGCCAGTTTTTTAACCGCGGAGCTCATTTTACCCATCTGACTATCATCATGCAATAAATAAATCTCAGGATTACGCCTGCCATCCTTTCGGATATATGGCTTCCCATTTGCTTTTGATGAATCGGGCCACCAGTATGGTGCCTGGCTTACATAGTCATGTTTATTATTGCTGGGGGCTAGTTTGGTTTTATTGAGGGTAACGGAATAGAGGCCGGCATTCAACAAACTGTCGGCGCCATTTACCAGTTCATTTACCTGTTTTACGGTGAGTGCATTCCCTTTATGGTAATTGTCATTCACCGTTTGTAGTTCATGCTGGTCTAATAGTATAAAACCGGAATTACCGGCCTTGCTTTGCGCAAAACCGGTAATTACAGAGAATATACAGAATGTTAAACTAATACATCGCTTTATCATATTGTGTAGCTTAATATCCAGGATTCTGTTTTAAATTTTTGTTGGCATCTATCTCTGTTTGCGGCAGTGGCAACAGGTATTGATTCGGACTAACTGTAAAACCATTTACAGTTTGCTCGACCGATGCAAACTGACCTAAGCGAATCAAATCGTTACGACGATGGCCTTCAACACAAAGTTCTCTTAAACGATCGCGCAATAAGGTATCAACAAATGCCGCCGAAGTAGGAGTGTTAGTTAAACTAAGCATCTGCGTAGCGCCTAAACCGGCCCTTGTTCTTACTAAATTAAGCCCGTTAAATTTGTTTGGATCGCTTGCGTTAATATTATTCATCGCTTCCGATTGCATCATCAGTACATCCGCGTAGCGTAATACTATCCAATTCATCTGCGAGTTATTGCTACCCTTAACCCATTGCGGGTCGCGGTATTTATAAATGTATGGAGTAACGATAACACCGGCTACATTGTTAGAAACATTCCATGTTTTTCGTACATCGCCCTTATCATACACGCTATTTAACAAATATGGATTCGCGTTAAATGAACCGGATCCTCCCAGGGCAGCTGGTGAAAACATACGTACTGTTATATTTTGTGTAGTGCTGGTGTTGTTAGCGCCAAACTGTACCGCGAATATAACTTCAGTTTGCGCGGGAAAGTATTTCAGCGTCCAGTTAAACACATCGCTATAATTTGGCATTAATTTATAAAGGCCTCCATTGATGACTTTATTACATTCTGCCAGGGCATTCGTATTATCATCCGAAGCTGCAAAAGCGGTACTTGCACGCTGTAAATAAACCCTTGCCAGCATAGCTGATGCTGCTCCAGATGATACTTCACCTTTATTAGCAGCGGTTATTTTATCTTCAGTATAGCAGTTAGCTTCGGCATATTTCAAATCGCTTATAATTTGTGTATAAACAGCGCTTGATGCCGTGCGCGATGGATACAGGTTCGGGTCAGTGGCGCTTGTAATCGGTTTCAATATCAGCGGCACATCGCCAAAACTTCTAACCAAATCAAAATAAGCCATAGCACGTAAAAACATGGCATTACCTAAAATATTGTTTTTAGTAGGTCCATCCATTGTAATACCGGGTACATTAAGAATAACATCATTTGCCCGGCTAATTAGTTTATAGCTATTGGTATACCAGTTATTGATCTCGATGTTTGATGATGTATATTGTACCTTATACATATCAATACGCTCCTGGTTTTGCGTTAATAGGGGTATCATTTCATCACCAGATAGATCATTCATTATGTAAACGGTTCGCTGGTAATAAGCCTGTGGCTGCAATTGGCTAAATACCCCAACCAAAGCAGATTGCGCATCATTAGCATTTTGGTAAAAATTGGTGTTTGTTAAAATGCTGTAGGGGTTTTCCTTCAATTCTTTTTTGCATGCTGCCATAGTAAACATTGCTCCGGCAGCTAATAATATATATATCTTTTTCATGTCTTTTATCTCTAATAATTAAAAACCAAATCTTACACCTAATAAATAAGTACGCACATTAGGGTATGGGTTATAATCAGTACCTAATGATGTATAGTTACCGCTTGAGTTGGAGTATGAATCAACTTCAGGGTCATAACCTTTGTATTTGGTTACGGTAATTAAGTTTTGCCCTGTAACGTAAATGCTGGCGCTTTTAAATACATTGGTAAGCTTAGGCAAAGGCAAATCATATGATAGCGTTATGGTTTTAAAGCGCAGGTAACTGCCAGATTCGAGCACATCACTTGTTGGGCCTAAGCTGCGGCGCAGGGTGCTACCTACACTTGGTAAGGTGTTGCTTGTGCCGGGGCCGTCCCAGCTTTGGGTTAATACATAAGCTTGTTTATTATCGTTAGTGGTACCGTTTTCTGTTTCTATTAAATTCTCATTTAATATTTGGTTGCCATAAACGCCCTGTATCAATACAAACAGGTTAAAGCGCTGTACAGTTAAATTACTGCTGAAACCATAATCAAACTTAGGTACCGCGTAGCCAATAATGGTTCTGTCGGCAGCGGTAATGTTATTGTCGCCATTTAGGTCTTCGTAGCGCGGATCACCCGGTTTAACAGCTTCTTTTGTTCCGCTCGCGGTAATTTGTGCCTGGCTTTGCCATATGCCTTCAAACTTGTAGCCGTAGAAAGCGCCAATTGGCTGGCCAACTTCCAATATACCTGAATTTTGCCCACCAGGATATAAACTGGAACTTACGTTACCTGTAATTTGATAAGGTACACCACCTAAGCTTAGGATTTTATTAACGTTGCGCGAAAAGTTAAAGTTGGTTGACCACCGGATATTTGGCTGTTGAATGTTAATGGTGTTTAATGAAAGCTCGATACCTTTATTTGATACCGCACCTATGTTTTCTAACACTGTGGTAAAGCCGCTTGATGCAGGTACCGTTTCATAAAACAACAATTTAGTGGTTTTTTTATCATACCAATCAGCATTAAAAGTGATCCTGTTTTTTAACAGACCTAAGTCCAACCCAATATTGGTTGATGCTGTTTGTTCCCATTGCAAATTGGTGTTGCCTATATTATTGGGTGATGTGCCAACTACGCGTGTACCGTTAAGTACGTAGTTGTTAAAGCCGTATTGAGATAGTGATGAATATGGGTCGATATTAGAGTTACCTGTGATACCATAACCCACACGCAATTTTAAATCACTGATTACGGTTACGTCTTTCATGAAATCCTCGCTTGAAATGCGCCAGGCTAATGCTCCTGAAGGGAATGTACCGAAGTTATGTGCGGAACCTAATACCGATGCACCATCACGGCGGATAGATGCCGTTAACAGGTACTTATCCATAAAGCTGTAATTAATCCTACCCAGGAATGATTCCAATGAATGGCTGTTAGTTGATGAAGAGGATGACAAGTTTCCGCCAACACCTAAGTTATCGGTGCCTAAATTATTGGTGGTAAGCGATTGTGCAATAGCTGAACTTGTTGTGTATTTAAACTGTTGAAAAGTATAGCCTGCCAATGCAGTTATTGTTTGGTTTTTATCAATTTGCTTGGTATAAGTAAGCGTATTTTCATTTAACCAGTTAAAATTTATTGGGTTATTTATTTGTGCATATCCGTTGGTGGTTAAACCCAGATAGGTAGTATTTGGCCTGAAGATGTCTTCGCGGTTAAAGCTATCATCTGTACCAACACTAACCTTCAGTTTAAGGTCTTTTATAATCTCATAGTCTAAAAAACTATTCACAAATACTCTAAAAGTTTTACTTACGTCGGTATTTAATTCCGCTGCGGCAATAGGGTTGCCAACAAGGTCCACATAGCCATTAGGGCCATTCTCAAAAGTGTAAGCGCCTGTATTATCACGTACCGGCACAATTGGACTAATACGCAAGGCATCAAGCAGCGTACCGCCGGTACTGCCACCGTTAGTGTTAACGTTAGCTAAATTTTGCTGACTATAGGATAGTTGTGAGTTTAAGCCAAAGGTTAATTTACTGCTGATGTTATGGTTAAAGTTAAAACGCAGGTTGCCACGTTTGTAACCAGAATTCAGGATTATACCATCCTGGCCAAAATAGCCCATGCTTATAAAGTATTTGCTATCGGGCGACCCGCCGCTAATAGCCCCGTTTGCATTAACTATAGGTGCTTGTCTAAAAAGCTCTTTCTGCCAGTTTGTACCCGGCCCCATCGCATCAATTTGTGCCTGGGTGTATGGCAAAGCTGTTTGTGTAGTATTATATTGATTGTTGTAGGTAGTTACCCTATCAAGATAAGTAGCAAACTGCGGTGCATTCATCATAGGTAACATACGGCCTACGTCCTGCACACCATTATAAACATCTGCGGTTACTGTCTGTTTACCTGCCGAACCTGATTTGGTGGTAATAATAACTACACCGTTAGCACCCCGGTTCCCGTAAATTGCTGTTGATGATGCATCTTTCAACACATCCATTGAGGCAATATCATTAGGGTTTAATGCGCTAATATCGGCACCTGCAAAACCATCAACCACATATAATGGATCGCTGGAAAAGTTAACAGAGTTTGTACCGCGTATCCTAACTGTAAATGAAGCGCCCGGCTGCGAGTTTGTTTGCGTTACCTGTACACCTGCCACCTGGCCTTCTAAAAGCTGACCAGTACCAAATACCGGTGTTTTTGCCACATCGCCAAGCCCTACAGATCCAACGGCACCGGTAATATCACGTTTCTTTTGCGTGCCATAACCTACCACTATTACCTCGTTTAGGTTTTTAGAATCGGCCACTAATTGCACATCAATTTTCGATCGTTTTTTTACTTCGATTTCCTTGGTTACATAGCCTACGGAGGTAAATACTAAAGTGGCATTTTCGTCGGCCGATATAGAATACTTACCATCCGCATCGCTTGTAGTGCCGATGTTGGTACCCTTAATCATGATCACAGCTCCGGGTATAGCCAAATTCTTTTCGTCGGTAACCGATCCTGTTACTTTAATATGATCGTTACTTTTTATACCTTTTAATGATGTTCTTAATGATGTTCCTGTGCTAACAGCATCTTTGCTGATAGTTGTTATTCTACCAGGACCATTTGCCAGGGCTGTGCTTGCCAATAAAAATATTGGCAGCATAGGCAAAAAGGTATGCTTAATGATTTCAATGTGTAAAGCTCTTTTCTTCATATGAGTTTATATTATTGTTGAATATTTTCGATATTTTTGACAAAAAAAGCCCCATACAACTTCTGTTGTTTCATTTTTTTAGCGAATCTGAAAGGGGACTTTTAAAAGCCGGAGTGGTTGCAACACTGCCGGTTTTTATTTTATGTGAGTAATGGTTTTTACATTCGTTTAAGTTTTAAATTACTGTTTACATTATTTATTATTTTTAGTAGCCGCCTGGCTCAATAGCCAGCTTGCCAAATCATTGGCGGCTTTATCATTTTCATAATCAGCGGGCAAACGTCCGTTAACATATTCATTATAAAACCAGGGGTCGCCTACGGCAAATACAACTCCTTTACCGTAATGTTCAATTGCTGCTATAACAGCTCCGTTTGTTGCGCGTAATGCCGGTTTAGCATTTCCGGTAAGGCCAATACTGCATACATCTTTCAAAAAAACCTTTTTCGCGGTTTTAAATATTGGGTTATTGGTTATTACCACAGTTCCGTCTACAAAATGCTTGTCGTCAATCACATGGTTTTGCAGGTCATCATTAAAATGCATTCCAAAATGTGCGGTAAGTATGTTAAAGTGGGGTAATTCTACATTGGCGCTATCATTAGCCATTAAAACAAGTACGCCTCCGGCTTTAACCCATTGGGCAATCTGGTCGGCATCCTGTGCATTAATATAATTGGGGTTTGGATTCTCCTTTTTAGTATCCGGGTCAACAATAATGTATATAGCCGACCCTTTTAAATTTTGGACAGTAGGCGCAACGCCTAATGTATCTAAAGTTGCTCCCTGGCTTTTGAATATATTACCCCAGATGGAGAACCCTGTGTTGGCTTTATCTGTCCATAAATAATGATACCGGGTTGTTATTCCTTTAACTGTATGTACCTCGTGGTTAAAAAAATAGTCAAGTGTTACTCTTTGGCCAAATACTGAATTAGTAATGCTTAATAACACGAAGGGTGCACAAAGGATTAATTTGCGTATCATTTTAATAATAATTAATAAATGTGCAGTGGTTTATAATGGAATTAAATAGCTGGTATTTTACTATCTGCACTAATCAAAATTAGGTTATTAAGCTCTGTTTTATAGTGCTTCGGCTTATTTATTTACGAAATCGTTTTCGGAGGAATAATATTATGGAACAATATTAATAAGCTGTTGTAAAATAAATATAACCAAGTTCAAAACACTAAGTATATGTATTTTGTAGGTAATACAGGTGCTTATTTTTTTGTTTTGGTAGATGATTCCCGTATGAATAAATGGGTTGGTAAAACAACGGTTTCAAACTCTGTAACGGGCCATTTACTTTTAATAAGGCTTAACAACATTTCAGTTGCTTTTTGCCCAATCTCAAACCCTTGTTGATGAACAGAGCTTAGTGGAGGATTTAAAACATCTGCAAGTGTAGTATTGGTATAACCAACTAAAGCAACGTCTGCTGGTATGGCTACTTTTAGTTTATTTAATAAGAATATAGTTGTGGTAGTAATTCTATCCGAAGTTGTAAATATAGCATCCGGTTTATCTTTAAGATTTAGCAAAAAATTGAGCGCGTTCTCAATTTCGCTAATATCTCTTCCGCCATGTGGGCAATAGCAAATGTAATAATCCGGTGTAAAAATACCTGCGTCAGCAAGGGCAGCTTTATAGCCGGCCAATCTTTCTTTAGTGATTGAAATATTAGGGGGGCTGGTAATATGCGCTATTCGCCGGAAACCGGAATCAATAAGATGTTTGGTGGCATCATATGCACCTTTATAGTTGTCCGAAATTACTTTATGGGTATTTATATCTTCAGTTACCCGGTCAAAAAATACCATTGGCAATCCCTGAGCATGCAGTGTTTTCAGATGTTCAACATCAGGTGTTTCGGTAGAGAGCGATATCAGTAAACCATCAATTGACCTTGAAGTAAGGTGGTTTACATTCTTTACCTCCAAATCGTATGACTCATGTGTTTGGGTTATAATAACATTATAACCCTCTTTATGGGCTACGGATTCAATACCATTAATTACCTGGGCAAAAAATTGATTCTCAATGGTTGAAACAACTATACCGATAGACTTACTATTACCCTGTTTTAAACTTTGCGCTATAGGATTTGGGCGATAATTGTTTCTTTGCGCGCATTCTATAACCAGTTTTTTGGTCTTCTCACTAATCTCATAACTATCGCGCAATGCTTTCGATACTGTTGAAACAGACAGATTTAGTTCCTTGGCAATGTCTCTTATTGTAATCGCGTTAAAATTCATATCTTATCAATACCCTGCAAATTATTTAACCCCTTGGCATAAGGTACAATATATAAAAAGTTAAATGAAGATCTATAGCTTACACACAATTTTATCTCAATTCAGAAATGCTGATGGCTTATTACCTGTATATTAAACTTGTTACTAAAACGATTGCGTAGAAATATAGTGGCCTACCTTATCTATATTAAAAAGATAGGTTGTAATATTGAATTAAATTAACGTGAGTATTTACCGTTTTTTTATAAAAACCAATTAACCGATTAATACATTTAATCATGAAATTACTAACTGTTATTTCAGCATCGCTGCTTGCTTTTACCTTTTCAACAATGACAACAAACGCCGCATACGCGCAAACCAACGAAAAATCGGCCCGCGAATGGGTTAACAGTAAACAATGGGCCAATGGACTTTCATTAACCGTAGCCCCATCAGTTGATGCACAGGAATTTTATAAACAATACCATGCCAGTAAAGCAGTTTGGGATAAAGTATTCCAGTTTTTGAAAGATCATAATCTGGATACCTTATCAGTAGGTAAACACCCCATTGATGGCGATAATGCTTATGCATCCATCACCTACGGGCCATCAAAAACGCTTGATGAAGCAAAATGGGAATCACACCGTAAGTACATCGATCTGCAATATGTAATTAAAGGCGAAGAAAAAATAGAGGTAGCGCCCGTAAGCGCTGCAACTGTAGTAACTCCTTATAATGAAGCCAGGGATGCCGCGAATTATACAGCCGATGGCACTTATTATATTGCTAAACCCGGTACCTTTTATTTGTTTTTTCCGCAGGATGCGCACCGGCCCAACATTAAGGTAGATGGTTATGACGAGGTGAAAAAACTTGTTATTAAAATTAAAGTGATTCAATAAATTATAATTCCTGATATGAAATTTACAGTTATAGCCGGGGTACTTTTAACTTTATGCACAACGGCCTCAATTGCGCAGCAAGCAGCTAAGCCGCTTTTATTTGCAGAAAAGCAAACAGATGTATTATTGCGTAATACCGCTGAAACAAAAGCATCATCGGTAAAAGCTAATGTGTTTTCACCGCGCTCCTTAAACCCGGATGGTAGCCTTATCCTGGTAGCGCCCGGTGATTGGTGTGCCGGTTTCTTCCCGGGCAACCTATGGCAGTTATACGAATATAGCGGCGACGCGAAATGGATGGACCACGCCAAAGCGTTCACCAATATAATGGAAGTCGAGAAAGACGATGCCGGCTCGCACGATGTGGGCTTTAAGGTGTATTGCAGCGTTGGCAATGCTTACAGGCTTACACACGATGAGCATTATAAAGCAGTAATTATTGAAGCAGCTAAAACCTTGAGTACACGGTTTAACCCTATAGTTGGCTGCATTAAATCCTGGGATAATAGAAAATGGAAATATCCGGTGATTATTGATAATATGATGAACCTGGAATTGCTTTTCGAAGCCACAAAACTAAGCGGCGATTCCAGTTTTTATAAGATAGCGGTTACCCATGCCAATACCACCATGAAAAACCACTACCGTGCTGATTATAGTTCATACCATGTGGTTGATTATGATCCTGAAACCGGTAAAGTTTTGCATAAGCAAACAGCGCAAGGTTATGCCGATGAATCTGCATGGGCGCGCGGGCAGGCGTGGGGATTATATGGTTTTACCATGTGCTACCGCGAAACAGGTAATAAAGCCTATTTAGCACAGGCAGAAAATATTGCCAGATTCATTCTCAATAATCCTAATCTACCTAAAGACCTTGTGCCTTATTGGGATTACAATGACCCTGCTATCCCCAATGTTCCCCGTGATGCATCTGCGGCGGCAATTATGGCCTCGGCTTTGTATGAGTTAAGTACTTATAGCACAAATGGTAAACTTTATAAAGCAACAGCCGACAAAATATTAAACAGCCTTAACAATAACTATCAGGCCCCTTTGGGTGCCGATAAAGGCTTTTTATTATTACACAGCACCGGGAATAAACCGGGAAATAGCGAAATTGATGTACCTATTATTTATGCCGACTATTATTACCTGGAAGCATTGCTTCGCCAAAAACATTTGAAGCAAGGTAAACCGGTACTTAATACGGCTGGTGTTGTTAAATATTAAGAAGCTATTTAAAAATAAAGCGTCATTGTCTGAACCTGAATTTATTGAATTAAAGAATTTTCCGAATTCCGAAAATTCAACAAATTCCAAAAATTCGAGTTCAGACTGCAATGACGATCTTCAATAAAAAATATAAAAATAAATGAGTTTACAACAAACATGGCGCTGGTACGGCCCAAATGACCCCGTTTCGTTATATGATGTAAAACAAGCCGGAGCAACAGGCGTGGTAACAGCTTTGCACCATGTACCTAACGGCGAAGTATGGCCGGTGGATGAGATCATCAAAAGAAAATCAATAGTTGAAGAAATTGGCCTGACATGGTCGGTTGTGGAGAGTGTGCCTGTGCATGAAGACATTAAAAAACGCACCGGTAATTACGAACACTACATCAATAACTATAAGCAAACGTTAATCAACCTGGCTGCATGCGGCATTCATATTGTGTGCTACAACTTTATGCCTGTGCTTGATTGGACACGTACTGATCTTGATTACCTGATGCCCGACGGCTCAACCGCTTTAAGGTTTGATACAACGGCTTTTGCAGCGTTTGATATTTTTATTCTGAAACGAGAAAATGCTGAGAAAGATTATACTGATAAGATCATCCAAAGAGCAAAAGAGTTTTTTGACGGGTTGAGTGAAGGGGCTAAAGCACATTTAGTAAAAAATATTATTGCAGGCTTACCCGGGTCGGAAGAGGGCTATACGCTGGAATCATTTTTACAGGTGATCAATAGTTATAAAAATATTGGTCCTGAGGATTTAAAAGCCAATCTAGACTGGTTCTTAAAGCAGATTATTCCTGTTGCCGAACAAAATGGTGTATTAATGTGCATACATCCTGATGATCCGCCTTTTCCTATTCTTGGCCTGCCTCGTGTGGTAAGTAATGAGCAAGACATCAGAGATATTTATAATGCAGTAGATAGCCCTAGTAACGGTCTGACTTTTTGCACCGGTTCATTCGGCGTAAATGCCGATAATGATCTGCCCGGTATGGTTCAGCGCCTGGGAGACCGGATTCATTTTATCCATCTAAGAAGCACCAAGCGCGATGAACTCGGTAACTTTTTTGAAGCTGATCATTTAGCAGGAGATGTAGATATGTATTCGGTCATGAAAGCTTTACTGGAAGAACAACAAAAACGGATAAGCGCAGGCAGAAAAGATATCTCCATGCCTTTCCGCCCTGATCATGGACATAAAATGCTTGATGATTTACAGAAAAAAACCAATCCCGGTTATTCAGCCATTGGCCGTTTAAGAGGTTTGGCTGAATTACGTGGATTAGAACTTGGTATAAAAAAAGCTTTCAATTATTAAATGAGAAAATTCATCGTTTTTATCGGTTTACTGGTGTCATATACTTATGCAAATGCACAGGTTGTTAGTATGACTAACGTTGAAATTGCGGCCTTACGACACAATATTGATACAAATAATTCGTCGCCATCAACCTATAAAAAAGTATTTCATCCTTTTTTGATTAACGCGCAAAAGGCATTAACAGAAACACCTGATCCGATAGCGGAGATACAATCACAGGGCTTATTGGAAGGTAATCCGGCAAAAATAGCCAGTACCAAAGCAGTTGAAGATGCTTATAAAATTTACTCCCTTGCATTAGTTTATAGGCTTTATAACGATAAAGCTTATCTTGATAAAGCCACAGAATTTCTTTTAGCCTGGAGTAATACCAATAAAGCAACCGGCGACCCAATAAATGAAACCAAACTGGAGGATATGATCACCGGCTATGATTTGGTACGGGATCAATTATCAACCCCAAATAAAAAAACAATTGATAATTGGCTGGAGAGTATTGCCGATGCTGAAGTAAACAGCGCTTCCGCAAAACCGGGAAAAGGTACGGCTATAAATAACTGGAACTCACACCGGATAAAAATCATCACACTAATTGCCTACACCCTTCATACTAGAGAATATGATGGATTTATTACCCCCGAACTGGAAAAGCAGCTTGCTATAAATCTTAATCCGGATGGTACCACACATGATTTTGTAGAGCGGGACGCTTTCCATTATCATACATATGATTTGGAACCGCTTTTAACAACATGCATTGCTATTTACAGGGCCACGGGTAAAGATTATTTCAACTACCAAACACCTAACGGTTCATCCATTAAAAAATGTGTGGATTTTATGACCCCATATATGTTGGGCGATAAAACGCATGGCGAATTTGTAAACAGTACAGTTACGTTTGATTTACAGCGTGCCAAAAACAACGAGAAAGGATACAAAGCGGGTACATTGTTTAACCCGGAAAGCGGCTTATATACATTGTCGTTAGCAGCTTATTTTAACACGGACTATGTGTCTGTTATTAAGAAAACCATGGCTAAAGATCCTTACTATTTTAACTGGCAACTGGCATTAAATAGTGTGAAAAGGAAATAGTAAAGCATTTATTAATTAATCATTACTGGATATGAAATCATTAGGTCGGGTGTTTTTTATTATGATATTGTGGTGCTTTCAAAGTGCGTTTATTAACGCGACGCATCCAAAAACTAAGTCGGGTATTGAGAAGGCTGCTGAGGCAATCCTGAGAAAACAAATTTTAGCAGAGGCCGATTGGGCCATGCAACAAAAACCGATCACTGTAACGGCCTCTTTTAGTCCAAGAAGTGCGGGAGGGAGACACGATTTCTTTTCTGAAGCCGACTATTTTTGGCCTGATCCTAAAAATCCGGACGGACCATATATTAACAGGGATGGAGAAAGTAACCCTGCCAATTTTGTTGAGCACAGAAAGGCGATGATTCGTTTCAGTGAAATAATTGGAGCACTCGCATCAGCCTATAAAATAACCGGCGACCCCAAATATGTGCGACAAGCCATCATCCATCTAAAAGCATGGTTTATTGATCCTGAAACATTGATGAACCCCAATTTGCAGTTCGCGCAAGCCATAAAAGGCAAATTTACAGGCCGTAATTATGGTATAATTGATAGCATCCATTTAATGGAAGTAGCCCAGGGACTAATTGTAATGGAAGATTGCCCGGCAATGGATGCGCAAACAAGCGAGGGAGTTAAAAAATGGTTTGCCGAGTACACCAATTGGTTGCTTACCAGTAAGCCCGGTATAGAGGAAAAACTTACCAAAAACAACCATTCAACCTGTTGGGCTATGCAGGTGGCTTCATTTGCCAAACTTTGTAATAACCAGGCAGAGCTCGACTCAATATCGGTTATGTACAAAACTATTTTGTTGCCAAGGCAAATGGCTACTGATGGTAGCTTCCCGTTGGAGCTGGCTCGCACTAAACCCTATGGCTACTCAATTTTTGATTTAGATGCCATGACAACGCTTTGCCAGATATTATCAACCCCGAAAGATAACCTATGGACCTTTGAAACGCCTGATGGAAAATCAATTAAACAGGGTATAAGCTACCTGTATCCATATGTTGCAGATAAAAGTAAGTGGCAATTAAAACCGGATGTAATGTATTGGGATAGTTGGCCTGTTGCACAACCATTTTTATTATTCGGGGCGAATGCTTATCAACAAAATGATTGGTTTAATACCTGGAAACATCTTGATCATAATCCAAAAACAGAAGAAGTTATCCGAAACCTGCCTATACGCCATCCTTTAATATGGATGTAATTTCTAAGAAACTATCTAAAACAAATCGTCATTGCGAGCGAAGCGTGGCAATCCCCAACTTACAGAGCGGTTCTGCATAGCTTATCATTTCCATGCGTTTAAAGACTTACGAAGCTTTTAAACTCCGTAAGTCTGGCGGGATAGGGGTATTAAAAAACCTTTAAGGCATAGGTTATTGTTATCGCGAGCTTTGCATAGCCAATTGTAAGTGGGCACCAGCTCGGAAAGCGTGTTGTCATGCTGAGGTACTCGAAGCATAAGCGTAAAGGCCAGCCCACATGCTTCGAGAGCTTCAGCATAGCATCCACAAATCCACATCTATCACATTTTTATTTCTTCTGCTTCCCCGAATCAAAATTGAATTTCAGGTTAATTCCTCCAGAGCCAAAAAGAATATGCTGATCACCCAATCCATTCAACGGATATTTAAAAAATGGTTCAATAACCAGGTGATTTTTACCCAAAGGGTAACCTACCCCAAACGCCAGGTTAACCATTTGTGCAAAATAAAAGTTATCAAATGACTTATGACTACCTTCCTGCGATTGCTGAACTGAGCTATTATCTGGGGCATTGTAACTGTAGGTAGTGTTATAGCTTTCGTTAATGAACGTACCTGAGCTTAAACCGGCAGCAAAGTAGGTATTACCTGTTTGCGGGTTAAAATTGTATTTTAAATTTACCGGAACATCTAAATTCACCAGGTTTGCATTCAGGTTTTTAGATGCCGGAATAATTAGAGGCAACGCGCTTGTGCTGACTTGGAAGTTGTGGGAATTTGCTGCCATCAAAGGAACCGGCATAGATGGCGTTGTAGTGTTGTAAGCCAGTGTATTTTGGCCAATAGCCACCCCTGTTGACAAACTAAGGTTATCGGTTAGTCTAATATCAGAAGATATACCCGCGCCATTATTAAATTGCCGCTGGCTTCCCTTGGCGTAATTAACATACGAAGCCGCGTATATTCCCAAAGCGATTCTGTTTGCTGTGGTTTGTTCTACCGCTGAATTCTTCTTTGATTTATCTTCTTTATCAAAAAGTTGCTGCATGGCTTTGCTTACCGCAACAGGTTGTTGCTGATCAGCCATAATGCTCTTTTTGCCAATTGAAGAAGGGGAGGAGGCTTGTACATTAGTTTTAACGCTATCAATTACCGCAGGTGCTTTATTTGCTGCAGTTAACGTTGCTGTAGGCGTTTGCTTGGATTCACTATCTGCAGGAAAACCAGGCACACCATATTTATTAACCGATGACTGATCAACATGAGCCAGGATAGCTGGTTTGCCGGCAACAGGAGATGGCTTAGCACTAACAGCTATCACTTTAGAAGTATTCGGTTTGGTCCCATTAACACCTCCGATAGCGGAGTCCCGTTGAATCGTCTTAACGCCGGTAGTAGCTATTACAGCAGAATCAATGCGTTCAGTTTTATGAATACCCGCTATTTTTTTCTTGTACCCGCTGTCATCCCTATACCACAGAAAAATATTTAAGAATAATATTAAAAACGCGGCAATGCCTGCTACACGATACCAAAAGATAGCCTTGTCTTTTTTCTCCTCCGGATATTTTTCCCTGAGTAAAAGCCAGCCTTCTTCCGCGGTGTCATCCTGATAATCATCAAACACCTGCTTAATGCGGTCTCTTAAATCATTATCTAACTGATCGTCGCTCATTATCGGTTCTGATTAATAATAATTTTCTTAATTTTTCTTTAGCCCTGGTGAGGTATACCCGTGAAGAACTGGCTGCTATCCCTAGCATTTGGCCAATTTCCTCATGGCTGTAACCATCAATCTCATATAAGTTAAACACGGTGGTTTGTATTAAAGGTAAAAGCTTTAATAAGTTGAGTATATCCTGAGCCTCCAGATTTCCAACAGTGTCTGATGAACTCAACACCATTACCGCTTCGCCCAAATCAATATTCAATTGATATTTTAATTCCCTGCGGCGTTTGTCAATAGAGGTATTAATTACAAAAGTGCTAAGCCATGCTTTAAATGGTTTTCCGGCATCGTAATCTTTAAAACTCTTAAATATCTTTATAAAAGCATCATTCACTGCTTCAAGCGCGTCTTCACGATTCATGCTGTACCGTAGACTTATCCCCATCGCAAATCCGTAAAATTTAGTGTATAAGATCTCCTGGCACTTCAAATTACCTGTTTTACATTGCGCTATAAGTTCGTTTTCTGCAACGTCCGACGGTCTCAGCATTAACCTTTTCTCACTATTATTGATGAATACCAGAAATTAACACAGCAGGTATAACACCACTGTTTCCATAGAATAACAAAGATAACCCTTTGATAGTGTTAGGGATTAATTGCTTTTGGCAAAATTGTATTGTAAACTTAGAGTATCCGAATAGTTCACGTACATTACCAGTTGGGTACCATTATAAAGGTAATTATAAACGCCTTGTAAATGATACTTGCTACCCGGCTTTGCCGCATTATAGGTTTGATCAACAAATTGTATATAGTACGCATTTGCAGCATATGATCCGTAACTACCGGCATGCAGTGTTGTCGTATCACCTGTTACAGTAAAACCTGTACTTTGTGAAAGTGTTAATTGAAGTGCCGCTGTTGAAGTATCATATTTGGATGTTACAGGGTTTAAACGAATCTTCAAAAACTGGCCGGTAAAAGTACCGGTTGGCAACACAACAGCTGGCTGGTTATCATTAATTTTAGTACAGGCAGATGCGAAAAGTATAAAAGCCGCGATTGGCAAGAGATAAAATATTTTCATAATATTGGATTACAACTACATTACGTTAGTAAATGCAGTTATGCTACATCGTTTTAAATTTAAGTTAGAACCTATTAATAGTAAGCATTGGCAATAATGTCGGCACTTAATTTAGGGTTGGTACCTGTTGTTGAGCCATGATACCAAATAGTATATACGCCGCCGTTTTTAATATTGATGCTGTCTAGCGAAGCCAATACAGTAGTAGTGCCTGTAGCCCGAACCTCAAAATTATATTGTTCATTTCCTGAAACGGGTATAAATACTGGAGCAGCTTTAGCGGGTGTAGATATTGAAACACCTCTATAAGGTTCGTTAGTTACTAATGTTGTTGTGTTTGCTACAAGGTCAACATTTCCGGAGCCTGCGCTTACATTAACAAAACGAATGGTGGCTTTTCCAACTGCTGGTGGTGCAATACTATCTGTAAGCAAAATAAAATCAGGTTTGGTATAAGTGTTGGCCAGGAATAATGAATAAGCATTGTTATTAGCTAAATGAATACTATCTGAAGCGATTAAAGTAGACGAGCCATAGCCAAATAACTGCACCAGTCTGCCCCCTGTATAAGCATTAAAGTATCCCAAATGATCCCCGTAATTAAATGCCGATTGATTAACCTGGTTTGGTTTAAGAAATATACTTTCTGAAGGAGCATCAGGCGATGCTTGTATAACCATTACCAAAGCAGTTGGATTTACAACATAGTGGTTATTATCTTTTAAACAGGATGTTAATCCGATAGCTGATAAAAATAACACACAAGCTAATGTCGTTACCGATTTTAGATTTTTTAAGTTTTTCATAGTGAATAATATTGGTCCCTTTTAATTACATTACGGACAGCAATACTAAAACGCTACAAAGGCTGGGTAATAATTTCAAACGGGGCTAACACTACCAGTGTTCGGAAGATTAAAGATGGGTGTCATCCTGAGCGTAGTCGAAGGATGTGGGTGGGCCTCGGCAACAATCTTTCGACTATGCTCAGGATGACACCCACTACACATAACGGAAGCAAATTTCATCTTCCGAACACCTAATGGGAGCTAACTCTCACTATTTCTCTTTATCTAATATCTCAAAACTTGTCTTTAATGTATTTCCATCAGCATCCACCAAAGTAAGTGTATGTTGTCCGGCAGATGGGTTTAATGCTATCTGATGATAATCTTTGGTAACCCCAATATATTGATCGTCCAGATGCCAGAATATCTTCATCCCGGCCTGGCGATGTGCGGCATTGCATATCATCCGGCCGCGCTTGCCATCAGCTTCCAGCGGTATGTAAATTTTAGCGCCTTCTTTGGGGTAGATGAGTTCCATCGGTTGTATTTTATCTGTCGATGCGCAATCAGCCCTAAATGGCGGTAAGCTATGGTATTGATAATTCTTGGCTTTGTAATAATATTCCATGGCTGGCGGCAACACAAACCAGCTGCGGTTTACTATCTGGTCGGGGGCAACGCAATCACTGTTAACCTGCCATTGCCCGGTCTTATCTAAATGCACCAACTGGTGATAAGGACAAACAGGCGACCTTAACCCGGCTTTGGGAACATACATTTCATCCGTATCAGTACAATACTCACCTGCACGGTAGCCACTTTGCCTGCAAACGCTTATCCTAACCATTTCGCCGGTTGGCATATCAAACCAGTCGCGGGTTACGGGCAATAGCCTGAATATTTCAAATAGCGCCGGGGCTGCGGTGTTAATGCCCGTTAAACCCGTGCGCCCCTCGCCGGATGTATTACCCACCCATACCCCAACTACATATTTTGGTGTTATACCAATAGCCCAACCATCGCGAAAGCCAAAACTTGTTCCCGTTTTCCAGGCAATGCGTTGTGTTGAGCCAAATTGCTGCCATAACATTTCTTCGCCGGGGCGCATCACCTCTTCCATGGCCTGCATGGTGTAATAAATTGATCCGGCATCCAACAATCCCGAGTTTTCTAATTGTGGCTTTGAAGCAGGCTTATTGGCATATACAGGTGAATGATAATCCGCAGGATCATATTTACCCCGGTATTTATCGTAATGATCAAGCACCCTTGCCATATCCGCGTAAGCGCCGGAAAGTTCCCATAGCGTATTTTCGCCACCGCCTAATATTAGTGATAAGCCATAATAATCAGCGGGTTGTTTTAATGTGGTGATACCCGCCTTTTTCAAAAAATCATAAAAACGCTCGTACTTATACTTTTGCAGCATTTTTACGGCAGGGACATTTAACGAGCGGGCCAATGCGCGTGAGGCCGGTACCGCGCCATCATAACCTAAATCAAAATTTTCGGGATGATAACCCGCTATTTGGGTAGGGATGTCGGGCATTAGAGTATTGGGCAATATATAACCATCATGCAGCATAGCGGCGTACAGCAATGGTTTTAGTGTACTGCCGGGACTGCGTGGTGCATTAATAACATCTACATTACTCTCCAAACTGGTATCTTCCGGATGATAAATATTGCCTGCGTAGGCTATCGTAGCGCCGGTTTCAACATCCAAAACTATAGCTGCAATGTTATTGATGTGATTTGCAGCTAATACCTGGTGATGCCTTTCAATAATATCGCTTACCTGTTGTTGTAGCTCCGCTTTTATGGTGGTGGTTATGCGGGTTGGGCCAACATGAACGCCACTTTGGCAATCCTGTTTAAATCGCTCTAATAAATGCGGTGCAAGTATGGGCAGCGGTAAAGGCTTATCGGGCATTGGCTCGAGCTTGGCAAGGTAGGCAGTGTTTTTATCGATAATACCTTGTTTGTTTAGTTTATCGAGTAACAGGTTTCTCTTCTTTAACAGGATATTCCTGTTTTTGCCGGGATGGACCAGCGAAGGCGAATTAGGTAAAACAGCCAATGCTGCCATCTCGCCCCATGATAATTGATTAGGATCTCTTCCAAAATACCGCCACGATGCGGCATCTAATCCTACCACATTACTGCCGAAGGGTGCATTGCTGGCATACAGCGCCAGTATTTCCTGCTTGCTATAGGTAACTTCCAGCCTTAGCGCCATCACCATTTCCAATAGCTTATTAAAAAAGGTACGGTGATGATGGGTAGCTATCCTGATGACCTGCATGGTTAAGGTACTGCCACCGCTGCTAATATGCCTTGCTCTTAGGTTTTGCACGATCGCCCTGCCAAAAGCCAGGAAATCAACACCCGGATGATGCTCAAAACGCTTATCCTCAAACGCGATAATGCATTGCTTAAACTTTTCGGGCACCAAAGTATCATACGGAAAGCGCCACTGTCCATCGGGAGCAATAGCCGCCCCCAACAATTGCCCTTTATCATCATCAATAATGTATGATGTGGGGCTATTGAACAGCCTTTTGGGCAGGCAAAACCAAAAAAGCAGGAACAACACCAGCAATGATAAAATCATCACCAGCCTTTTATTGCTAAGCCAAGCCGGCCGCCTTTTAAGCAAATACATACATCCCTACTTTACAACCTTTACCCATTTGCCTTTTTGCAGCGCGTTAATTGATGCGTTATACATGGCTTCGCAATACGTTGCCGGTAAATAATATTGCCCGGTATATGAGGCGTTAAGCATTACATAATAGGTTACTTCCTTCCCTTCATCCAGGCTAAAATAAGTGTTGACGCGGTCATCCCGAATATCAATATAATCGGATGGCGACGATTTAAATGCCTCATCATTATTCATCATCCGGGTGTTTAATATTTCCCAACCAGATGGGAATATCTGCGTCAACGCCATGTTTTCATAATTGCCCTTGTGCCCGGGATTTTTGATAGTTACCTGCGCCACGAAATCTGTGCCTTGTTTAATACTGGTCACGCTTAGCGGTTGGCCTTTTAGGGTGATGTAATTAACTTCCATTCTCAGCACATCGTCGTTATTTACACTTGCCGGTTCTTGTCCGGGTGCTGGTTGACCTTGTTGGGTTAGTTTAAGATATAAAATATTATTGCCCCTGTTTTTTATGCTGATGTTGCCTCCATTAACAGCAAGCGGCAATTGCCACAAATAATAATTGGAGTTAACGGCGGTTGTGCCATAGTTAAACATCAGCTTGCTGCCGTTTTTATTTTGCCCGCAATATTGCGCAACAGCCAGTAGGGCATAAGCAGTAGTTTGAGTGCTATACCAATCATCTTTGGATAAATGTGCGGCTACAGTTTGAAGCATAGCCGCTGCTTTGGCATGTTGTCCCAATAAAGTCAGCGTTTCAAGTATCATGGCCTCATCACGCAGATCAGAGCCATAAGTTCCATATAATTGATCATAAGGTTTGATGGTGGTTGGCAAGCCGTTTATCATCTGCAAACCAATCTCCGGCTGGCCTGCCAACTTGTATGCCGCCGCCAAACGCCATTTAGCCTGCGGACTGATATATTTAAACTCCTTCAGCCTGTTCATGGCACCCAGTTCAGGTACACGGGCCAATGCCAGTAGGTATAAACGATAAGCCTGTACCAAATCCGCACCGTAGAAGCCGCGGGTATCGGGAGCCCAGTTAACCGCTTTTTGTTTTTGAAAACGCTTCCAGTTATCTAAAAAGCCAACCGGAAGGGTATAACCCTTGGCCTGCGCTGCCAGCATAAAATGACCTGCATAATCGGTACACCATTCGTCCACATCACTTTCGCCCGGCCAGTAGCTTAAGCCACCCTCCCTAACCTGGAAACTGCTGAGTTTGTTAATAGCCAGTTTGATATTCCTTTCTGTTTCGGCCTTTTGGCGTGGCGAAAGATCAACCAGTTGATCCAGATACAATTGCGGGAATGCAGACGAGGTGGTTTGCTCCACACAACCATGCGGATAATCAATTAAATAGGCTAAGCGTTTGGCCAGGTTTAAGGCTGGTACCGATGAAACCTCCAGCGTAGCTTTATTGGTGCCGCTCATGCCAATTGGCGTGTAGCTGGTATTCCAAACTTCGCCCGGTTTAATCTCCTTCTGGAAAGTTTTGGTGATGGGTGGATTAGGATTGCGGACATTCAGTTCCACATCGTAATCCGCAACCTCGTTGCCGCTTCTGGCAGTGATCTTTACTTTGCCGATGCCTACAAAATTCTTAACGTCAAGATCAAAAGTAACCATTTGATCGCCGGGAGAATTGAAGGTTAGAGTTTGCTTATCCGCGCCCTGTAAATTACTAAAGGCATTTGATTGCACCTGTACTGTAACTGTCTTAATGTTTTTCTCCATCGCAAACACAGTTACCGGTAGTTTGAATTTTTCGGTTGGACCTAACACGCGCGGCAAAGTAGCTATCAGCATTAATGGCTTTTTAACAGCCACCGCCTTTTCGGCAAAGCCATAAGCGCCATCATGCCCTGCAATTACCATGGTACGCACCGAACCAATGTATTGCGGTAAGGTGAATTTATGCGTTTGTTTTTCGCCGCTATTTAAATGAAACGGACCAAGGAATTTCACCACCGGTTTAAAGCGATTGACCGATACATTCTGATTATTATTCAAGGCCTCATCACCGCCGATACTTAGTATGCGTTCCAGTTCGCCGCCATAGGCGCCAATTACATAATCGTACAGATCCCATGTTTTAACGCCCAATGCTTCTCGTGCATAAAAAGTTTCATGCGGATCGGGGGTTTTAAAATTGGTGAGGTCTAACAAGCCCTCATCAACAATGGCAATAGTATAGGTCATTTCCTTGCCGTTAGCTTCTGAAACGGTTATGGCCGATGTGCTTTCCGGCCTGATCTTATCCGGCATATTAATAACCGGTTTTAACACTGTACCCGGATCATTTACGATTAGCGGAATAACACCATACATGCGTATGGGTAGGTCATTTATTGTTTGTGAATGATGCTGCAACATGGTTACGTTAACAAAAACGTTTGGCGCCATGCTGCCATCTACCTTAAAGCTGTAAACCGTTTGCCCCTGGTGCGTATCTATCCAAACTGAACGGATGATTTTGCTGCCATTTTCAAAACTAATAAGCGCGCGGCCATCATTACCTGTCGGGATAGTAAGCGTACAGGTTTCGCCCACTTTATAACTTTTTTTGTCGGATGCAAAGGAGAGCATGGTGGCATCAGTCGCGTTGCCTTGTTGCATGCGTTCGGCATAATCTACATAAACAATTTTACCGGTGGAGTGCCCGGTTTGCTCATCTTTTACACGAATCAAATATCTACCCCAATTATTTTCACTTAAATTCAAATCCCATTTACCCCGGCCATTAACCAATTGAACGCTCTGAGTGCTTACCAAACTGTTATATTGATTTTGAGTGAAGTTACTCAGATCATTGCCTGTTTGATCCCACCACCAACGCCATTGTATCTTATACAATTCAACGGTTACATTGCGGGTACCACTGAACGGGTTTCCATTAACGTCTACATCTGCAATATCAATTGGGTTGTCATGATTGGTAGGTAACATGCCTGTATATTCGCCGCCTTCGGGTGTTTTAATACCAACGTAGCCGGTATAAGCATTGTAAGGCAACTCCACCTGTTGTATACTGAAATTACCGCCTGGTTCAAAAACCTTAATCAAAAAATTAGCCCGTAATTGCCCCGGAGCCTGTTTATCTACATGGATATTGGCATTTACGGTGGCTATGCCGTCGGCATTTAAACGGTTATCAAAAACGGTTTGTGTTTGGGTGTTAAAAGCAAGCGTTGGGTCATCGAACACATAATCGTTAAAACCTTTAAAGCGGGTAACCTGCGGACTAACAAAGGCATCAACCTTAGCTTTCAAATTTTGCGCCGCACCACCGAATAACCAGGTTGCTTTTAGCGTACCACTAACATCGCTGACTTTGGTAAGTGCCGTTTTTCCACCGAAGTCCAGCGCTATCTTCATGCGGTTAGGCATAATGGTTTCTACCTTCAGGTTCTTGTCAAACTCGGCACCGCCAACTTTAACTTTAGCCGTCCATGTACCCGTTGGCGATGACGTTGTGGTAGCAGTATGGAAACTATAAAAACCATCAACTGAGCTGGTGCGTGTAATCCTTTTATACAACTGGCCCGCAGGATTATAAAACTCAAACAGCACAGGATGATCCGGTGGCAGGGTTTTAAGCTTATCCTCTAAAATAAAAGAGACAAAGATTGAATCACCGGGCCGCCAAACCCCACGATCGCCATAAATAAAACCCTTTAAACCATTCTGGATCTGCTCGCCGCCCACGTCAAACTTTGAAAGCAATAAGGCGCTGCCATCATCTAATTTTAAATATCCGCGTTCATCGCCTTTTTTAGCTACCAGCAAAAAAGGTTTATGTTTCAGGCTGATATTGGCAAAGCCATTAGCATCGGATATAGCTCTGGCCACCATCTGGTGTTGATAATCGAGTAGGGTAACTTCAACGCCTTGCATCGGCGCGGCATCCATAATATTGGTTACCGCAACCAGCATGTTATTATCGTTACCTTTTTTTGCGATGAGGCCAATATTTGAAGCAATGATATTTCTTACCGCCCATTTATCTTTGGTATAAAAAGAGCTGGTGCAAGGGTCATCTTTATCCTTCCAATTGTACCCATTGGGGTAATAACTATCATATCGCGCCCAAAAGGTATCATCGTCATCTAAACTTGTTCCTGATGAGTTGCCGCTACCACCTTCTTCGTCGCCTTCGTCATCACCCTCGTCAGTATCAGTTTTGCTAACAGTTGTGCCGCCATTAACCTTGCAATTGAACAGTGAATATTCTTTACGGTAACCGATGATAACCCGGTAAATGGCCCCCGGCTCAGTATGCATCAAATGATCCAGATCCAGCATGAAACGGTTGGTCTTGGTCAGATCGGTGTTTTTATCGTCATCCAACCTGATGGTAGTTTGCAGCACGGGTTTACCCACCTGCCGTAGGCCATCTTCGCCGGTCAGGTCGTTATTTTGCAAAAACTGGGGTACGTTGTTTTCATATATTTTGATGATGCTCACATCCACCGCTTTCAAATTAGCCGCTTCAAAAGGCAACGTTAATCTTCCTGAATCAGGCATGATAACGCCTTTACCGGGGATGGTTACCGTAGGCAAGCGATTCTCAAAAAATACATTGCCGGTAAAACCCTGGGCTATTTTATTATGACTGATGTCGCTCACGCCTTCGTTAACAAAAGCAGTGTAGCTGCCTTGCAAATGTTCAGGCGCGTATATTTTAACTAAACTACCGTCAATAGTATAAGCAGCATCGGCAATATTATTGATGCCGGTTAAGCCGGTAAGTTCCTGCCCAATGAGTATCGGGTTTGAAAACTGTACCTCTACATATTGATCCTGGTCCTGCACCGCGCGGATATTTAGTACCTTAAATACGCCTACGGCAGGTATCTCAAATTCCTTAGTGCCTTTGGTATCGATGTTTAAGCCTGCACCATCCCAGTTTACGGTAAGTGTAGATGAGCCTTTCAGCGGTCTGCTGATATTATCAATGGTAAAGGTATGCGTGTTATTAGCGTCATCATGCTGCCAGGTAATCACCACGTTTGACGGATAATTCTTGCTGATGATCCGTTCAATACTTAAAGGCGCTTCCTTATCGGCTGTCTTGATCACACCAATCAGCTTCATTTTATCGAGCGAGGTGGTGGTAGCGGTTTGCAGGCCATTAAAGGTGATGGTATAATCGGGGCGAATAGTTTTAAACCAAAAGGTGAAGTGATCCATATCCGGCGGTACGCCGGTTACCTTGCTTAAATTAAAATCAGCCTGGTAATACTTGCCCGGGTCCATTTCTGTAGCCGGTTTAAATTCGATGGTTTGCGCATCAACCCAGTAGGCTTTTCCTCTTATAGATGGTGAGAAGCTAAAGGCGTCAGCATCCAGCGCTTCGTTCTTCACGTGACCGGTTTGCACATCGCCCGAGAGTTTAATGCGAATAGTGCCCGTGCGGGATATTACACCCGAAGTATAGGATTCCACATACTTACCAAACGCCGGATTTACCTTGTTTTTATGCTGATGCCTGACCAGCAACACCACGGCGATTACAAAAACGACAAAGATAGCAGCCAGAATAACCAGCCGTTTGCGAGGGTTTGAAAAGTAAGGTAAGAGGTTCATATTTATAGGCTATGCTAACCAAATATAACTATGAAAAATGATGTTTTTAAGTTTTAGAGAGATTGGTGAAAAATAAATATTAGGTTAGAATAACAATTGCCGGGTTTCGCAAATGCTCAATAATTCATGTAATATCCATAATTGTTCAGATATTTATCGCTGTGAGTAAATTGATCAGCGATCAGCATGGCGATTCCAGGAACCATGAGGTCATTTTTAAAGGCGTTCGTATAACTACATTAACCGAAATCCTTATTGCACAGTACGCCATCGGAAATATATTCATTGATAATATTGCACACATTTCTCCGAAGCATCTGGAAGTTAATCATGGTTCGTTCATCAATTTATTTGCAAGCATCGCTTTTCCTGAAGTTATCGTTACCCAGCAGGAAGATCAACTATCTTTATCCTGTGACTGTTATGCTGAACGTAACAAGCTTTGCGAACACCAGGCATGGGTTTTAGCGGCTATCCTGAAAAAAGAAGAGTTTCGCATTTTTTATGATGAAAAACTGCGGCATGAAAAACTAAAGAAGTTCGCGGTAGATTACGGTATGGAACAGGAAGCCGACCTGGACGATTATTTCAACATAGCGTATGCCTCAAAAAAGCTGACGATAACAACCAAAAACCAAGCACTGTTACCGGTCACCAAAGAAAGCTTGACCGCTTTAAAGGCCAGCCTTGTACCCGAATCAACTTTAGCTATTGAACCCGATACGGTTTGTGTTGTCATCAAACAGCATAAATACTACAAGTACCTGTTTATTGAATTGTACTCGGCACAAACAACCTTGGAGGGTAAGATTAAAAATCCTTTAAAAGTAATTGCCCCGCTGGATTTTATCTGGGAAACAGAAGATCATGAGCAGTTGAAATTTTTTACGGGGATACATAAATTTCAAAATCATCTAAACAATAAAACATCCGAAGCTGATATTACAGCCTTAAAAGCCATTATTAAAAATCCTTTAGGCTATGATTTTTATTATCATGATAACGAGCAATCTGAAAACATAACCGCCGGTTCGCTTGTGCCGGTTAACGTAAAACTATTGCCCGGCGAATTGCAACTGAATGTAAACCCCCAAAACAGTTTTTATGAAATATCGGGTAAAGTAACCATTGAAAACCGGGTTTTTGAACTGAACGATTTAAGTATCAGGTTTACTTATTTTATACAGGCTGGGGATACACTTTACCTTGCAAATAGCCTGCAGGTGCTTAATGTGATTAGCCTGTTAACCAAAAAACAGGATAAACTATTGGTACATGCTACTAAGTTTGAGGAGTTTAAATCGCAATTGCTCACAAAGCTGGAAGACAGTATCGATATTAACTATAAATATATCCCGCGCGCAACCCCCGTTCAGCTTAAGCAACAGGGTTTCAATCAGGGAAATGAAAAAATAATTTATCTGTCGGATTTTGGCACACACGTAATGATCGTTCCGGTGATGCGGTATGGGGAAGTAGAAATCTCCGTACGCACTAAAAGGCAGATTTACGGGGTAGATAACAAGGGGCGCGAGTTCCTGGTTAAACGCGATGACGCGGCAGAACTGGACTTTACGGCTTTGCTGATTAAACAGGACCCTTACTTTGAAGAACAACTCGATAACGACCTGTATTATTTCTATCTGCATAAAAAAAAGTTTTTGGATGAAGATTGGTTTTTGGATGTTTTTGAAGAATGGCAAAGGCAGTCGGTTACGGTATTGGGTTTTAATGAGTTGGAAGGCAATAAGCTAAATCAACATAAGGTTAAAATAAGCATCCAGGTGCTGAGCGGCATCAATTGGTTTAACGCCATTGTTAATGCCCGGTTTGGGCGTAAGAGAGCTACCTTAAAACAAATTTACCGGGCGGTAAAAAACAAAACAAAGTACGTAACACTGGACGATGGTACCACAGGCATACTGCCTGTGGAGTGGATTGAAAAATTCAAAACCTATTTCAATTCCGGCGAGATAGCCGACGAGGAAACTTTACGCATACCAAAAATAAGCTTCACCGCAATTGAGCAGCTTTATGATGCGGCCATGCTGGATGAAAAGGTAAAGGAAGAAATCAGCGTATATCATAAAAAGCTGGCCGACTTTGGTGCTATAAAAGCCGTCGATACGCCGGCCGGCTTAAACGGTATACTCCGTCTATACCAGCAACAGGGCCTTAAATGGTTGAACTTTCTGGATAATTTTAATTTTGGCGGATGCCTGGCGGATGATATGGGCCTGGGTAAAACCATACAGATTATTGCCTTTATATTATCGCAAAGAGCAAAAGTAAGCCATAATACCAACCTTATTGTGATGCCCGCTTCCTTAGTATTTAACTGGCAGGAGGAAATAGAAAAGTTTGCACCATCTATAAAGATCCATACCATTTATGGTGCCGACCGGATCAAAAGTATTGGCGAATTTGATAAGTATGAAGTGATATTAACCTCCTACGGTACTTTGCTTGCTGACATTAATTTCCTCAAGGATTATGTCTTTAATTATGTTTTCCTGGATGAATCACAGCAGATCAAGAATCCGGGATCACAACGCTATAAAGCGGCTAACTTGTTGCAATCACGTAATAAGATAGCCATCACCGGTACTCCGATAGAAAACAGCACTTTTGATCTTTACGGACAACTTTCCTTCGCTTGCCCGGGCTTACTGGGCAGCAAACAATACTTTAAGGATATTTATGGGGTTCCCATTGATAAGTTTAAAAGTAATAAGCGGGCTTTGGAACTTCAGCAAAAGATTGGCCCTTTTATTCTTCGCCGCACTAAACAGGAGGTCGCCGCTGAACTACCTGAAAAAACAGAAATGATCCTGCATTGCGAAATGCAGACTGAACAACGTGGCATTTATGATGCCTATGAAAAAGAATTCAGGGATTATATCTCAGCCATTAACGGCGATGTGTTGAAAAAAAGTGCTATGAATGTGCTGAAAGGTATAACCAAGCTTAGGCAAATATGCGATTCGCCTCTGTTACTCAGCGGGGAAAAGATGCCGGGGAATGCTTCCGCTAAAATCGATACACTGCTGGAACAGATCGAAAGCAAAAGGCCGCAGCATAAGATCCTGGTATTTTCACAATTCGTAACCATGCTTGACCTGATCAAAAAGGAGCTGAATAGTAGAAATATAGGCTTTACTTATCTTACTGGCCAAACCCGCAACAGGCAGGCGGTTGTTAATGAGTTTCAAACAAACCCCGATGTGCGTGTATTCCTGATCAGTTTAAAAGCGGGCGGAACAGGCCTGAACCTAACCGAAGCTGATTACGTTTACCTCGTTGATCCCTGGTGGAACCCGGCAGTAGAGAACCAGGCGATCGACCGTTGCCACCGCATTGGGCAAAATAAAAATATTGTAGCGGTAAGGCTTATCTGCCCTGGCACCGTCGAAGAAAAGATGATGATCATGCAACAGGGGAAAAAGGAACTCGCCACCAACCTTATTCGTACGGATACCTCCATGATTAACTCACTGTCAAAAGATGATTTATTGGATTTATTGAATTAAAAACAGCTGATTAACTTTTTTTAGTATCGGCATAAATTTAATTACGATCCGCAATAATTGCTAATTTTTTTAGTATATTTGTATTGATAATTATAAAATAATTTTCACTTTTTTGTTTTATGTATCTGATCAAAGAAGCAATTGCCTGGGTGAAGAATGGCCCTGAATCTCATGAAGTAGTACAGATTGTGCCTGAAATAATACAGGAGGGAAAGGTATTATGTTATCAGTTATACATCGCTTATGAGCCAAATCCTGATTATTTGGGCAAAATATTGTTCGATGCGCAAGGGTATTGGATTTATGACGGGGACACGCTTTCTGTCACAGAACAGGAGCAGGTGGCAAAATTCATTATTAACTACGTGGAAGTTATATAGATTATTTCTCATTGCAAGAATATTCCATGGCTTTTTGCCCCAAGTGTGCAGGTGCGTTACTGTTCCGTGGTACGGTACAAATAAATTAAAACCAGCTTAAATCTCTTCTCGTGAAAGTGATCTAAGCTGGCTTTTAAAGCTATTAACTATTAATTGTAGGTCACCGAATAACTATTTGTAGTAAAGTTAAGGCCACCGCTTGAACTGGTGATCTCGAAACCATAATCAACATCGCCCTGGGTAATGTTTCCGAACCAGCCTTTACTTTCTATCCACCTCTGTATGGCTAAAATATCAACCGTTGCCGAGTTAGTATTTGATGTGCGCACAAAGGTATATACATTGTTATTGCCGTTATTACCGCGGTATACGTTCCAGGTGTGGCCGCCAACCGTAACATTGGTATATACCGGGGTCGCCGCTCCGTTTGATCCATAAGTATAAGAAATAGGCCCTACACTACCTGTGTAGTTAAACCATAGCATTGTTTCGTTAGCTTTTGACTGGTCCCATATGTCATAAGTTGATTCCCATGAGCCACCGCTGGGCGTAGTAGCGTTAAAACTACTGGTAACTGTTGTTAAAGAGCTAAGTGTTTTGTTAATGTCGATGGCGGCATCGGGATATGATTTTACACCACTGGTGTTAGGTTGGTTTGACCATACGCCCCAGTTGCTGCCAGAATTGGCCCAAATATTTTGAGCACCCGCACCACTGCCCCAAACATCGTTATACACTGTGTAAGCGCCGCTGGTCCATTGGCCATAAGCGGCACTTGACGACCAATTGGCTTGCACCGAAGCATTCGCTGCCGGCGAGGGGGTGTTAGCAGAATCTTTTTTGCATGAGGAAAATGCTGCAATCAGCATTGCGCTAAATAATACTTTTTTCATAATTAAGTTGGTTTTATAATTGTTTAACCAAAAATAAACCCAAAACAATCCAAAGTCTTTTCACTTATTGCTCAATTGTTTACACTAATTTCTCATGTATTAATTATGCAGATTAGAGGTTAAGGAGCTATAGGCCTCCCTCAAATACAAGGTATCGCCTGGTGGGCTAAAATCCCCCAAATTCTTGTACCCAAATATTATTGTAGCGCGCGGCCCCCAATTCAACATAGGTGGTGTCCATCATTGCCAGGCAATGGTCCTGACTATTTTGCCAGGCCGTCATCACCTGCTGAACATCATTATAACCCTGGCCAATGTTCTCGCCAATATAGCTGCCGGTAAAGCCAAACTTTACATCGCGTTGAATAGGTGACGACCCATCAGGAGCTATATGTGCAAAAAAATTATTAACATACATTTCTTTCGCATAGGCTGCTGCTGCAGCTTCAAGGTCATCGTTCCATTTAACAAGTGGTACCGGGGGCATATAAATAGTATCGCACATACAACCCGATGCCCTTAGCTTGTTTACGGCAGCTAACATGTCTTTTGGCACATCTTCAACAGGCGCTTCTTCTTTTTTACAGCTGCAAAAAGTAAGGCAGGTCAGCATAAAAAGGATAAGGTTTCTTTTCACGGCTATTTAATTGGATTTTTCAATGATAATGCTTTTTCTGATAAAACCGTCATAAGCACATATAAAAATTATTATGTTTGTAAATAACAAAAGCGTTCTGCTTTAAAAACCTATCTTATGACTGCTAAAAATAACACCGGTATGCAAATACGGGAAAACCAGTTATGCAAAAATCCCGGTAACGGGCAAAAACCAATTTTGCATATTATTGATGATTGTTATCATATGCGGAAGTTATTAAAAAGTATATTTATAGATAGTTACCAGGTTATAAGTTCAATTGATGGTTTAAAGGGGTTTGAAAAAGCTACCACAGTAATACCCGATGTAATTATAAGCGATGTAAAAATGCCCGGAATTAACGGCATAAAACTTTGTAAATTATTAAAGGAAAACCAGCGGACCAATCAAATTCCTATTGTATTGATAACAGGCGACAATGCCGATGAATGCGTGCTTAACGGTTTAAACAACGGGGCCGACGATTATGTATGCAAGCCATTTAATTTCAATATTTTAAAAGCACGGGTCAATAACCTGATAAAATCACGGCAGTTAATTAAACTTTCTTTAAATGCTCCCGAAGTTTTACATGCTCAATCCCGCTTAAACAATCCGGATGGCCCCTTTTTAATAAAAGCTTATGAAATTATTGAACTGAACCTTAACAACCCCGAATTTGAAGCTAACGATTTTGCAAAGGCAATTGGAATGAGCCGGGCACAAATTTACCGCAGGGTAAAGGCTGCAACAGGCCAATCGGTTAAAGAGTTTATCCGTGCTATCCGGTTGCAAAGGGCCGCAAAACTACTCGTCAGCACCAGCCAAAACATTTCAGAAATTGCCTTTCAAGTTGGTTTCAGTTCAGTAGCCTACTTTTCATCATCATTCAGCAAGTACTTTGAAATGAATCCCAGTAAGTATATTCTTTTAAATAAAGGGCAGGAACCGAACCTTAATTATACACAGTATAATTAATTATTCAACAAAAGGCTTCGATAAAGCGACGGAGCGGTGTTAGAACAACCAATTATTCTCTTTAATAAAATAAAAAAAAGAAAACACTTTTAAATTAGAAGTTATTAGTGTTAATTTGACACGTATAACCAATTATATGTGCTTTTTTAATTAAGAACAAAATTAATGTTACTAATGAGGTAACATTAACAGGCTTAATAACTGTTTTATTTACACAATAAACTTAGATACTGATGGTCAATTGCAGATTGTTTTTTACTGTTTTATTAGTTTGCTCTATTAACGTTTCTGTTAAAGCACAAGGTAATAATGTGGCCTTAACACCTCCAATGGGCTGGAATAGCTATAATTGTTATGGTTCAGCAGTTCACGAGAATGAAGTGAAGGCAAATGCCGACTATGTAGCACAAAATTTAAAGCAACATGGCTGGCAATATATTGTAGTTGACTTTTTATGGGACTTTGATAACCCGCCCGGCAGTAATATAGGGAACCCTTTTCAAAAAAGACTTGAAGATGGTTCATATATCCCCTGGCTGGGGATGGATCAGTTTGGGAGGCTAACACCAAATGTAAATAAATTCCCGTCGGCCTTTGGTGGTAATGGATTTAAGCCCCTGGCTGATTATGTCCATTCATTAGGCTTGAAATTCGGTATTCATGTTATGCGCGGCATTCCGAGGCAGGCAGTATGGGCTAAATCGCCTATTAAAGGAACAAATGGCATTACTGCTGATATGGTGGCAGATACTAATTCGAAATGCCCCTGGATGAACCATATGTATGGGTTGGATATGACCAAGCCAGGCGCGCAAGAATACTTGAATTCGATATTGGACTTATATGCAAATTGGGGAGTTGATTTTATTAAGGTTGACGATTTATCGAGGCCTTATAGTACTGTCGAAGTGGAAGGGTACCGCAAAGCGATTGACCAATGTGGCAGGGCGATAGTTTTTAGCACTTCGCCGGGAGCTACACCTGTCGACAAAGCAGATAACGTAAAACAAAATGCCAATATGTGGCGCGTGGCAGATGACTTTTGGGACGACTGGAAAGCTGTTTTGCAAATGTTTAATTACGGAAAACAATGGGAAGGAATTGGCGGGCCGGGCCATTGGCCGGATTGCGATATGATACAGATTGGAAAGCTATCAAAACGCGGGCCGGTTGGCGAAGAGCGGTACAGCCGCTTTACCCTTGATGAAGAATATTCACATATGACATTCTGGACGATATTTCGCTCGCCGTTGATTTTAGGTGGAAATTTGCCTGAAAACAGGGAGCAGGAATTAAAATTATTTACAAACGATGAAGTACTGGCCGTAAACCAGCACGGAACCGATCCCCGTCAGCTATATAAGAATAATGACGCAATGGTATGGTATTCACATGTACCTGATAGCAAGGATATTTATGTAGCTTTATTTAACCTGGATGAACAACAACAAGCATTGAATGTTGATTTTGCTTCGCTCGGACTGAAAGGAAAAATAGTTGTCAGAGATCTTTGGGAAAAAAGAGATATTGGGACGTTTAAAAAAGGGTATAAAAAAATGATTAACAGGCATGGGGCTGCATTGTTGAAATTAACGCTTCTTTAATAGTTTTATCATCATTAGTTTTATCAATTGTTGCAATATTAGTTTTGTTATTTGGATCTATTTACACAAACCATAGTTCCACCTGCTGTTATAACTTGAATAGAACAATTAGAATTTTTCGATGAAGATTTCAAATATCGGTTTTTTCTTGTTTATACTTTTATTTGCGCAAACTGGGTATGGTCAGTTTTATAAACCCCATACCAATGATATTCCCGAACTTAAAAGCTATGCGATAAAAACTTATGATATCAATAGCGGCCTTCCCTCCAACAGCACTACCTGTGCCATTAAGGATAAAGATGGTTTCCTTTGGGTTGGTACAGAAAATGGCCTTTGTCGGTTTGATGGTTATACATTCAAGATATTTATAAATATTCCAGGCGATAGCACCAGCCTTACCAACAATTATATTAATACCATAATTGAAGATAAAAAAGGAAGGATTTGGGTGGGCACACTTGACGGGCTAAATTTATTTGATCCCCTTACAGAAAAGTTTAAAAGGTTTAATCATCAGGACCATGTTGCCGCATCATTAAGCAATAATAAAATATGGTCGTTACTGGCAGATAAAGACAATAATATATGGATCGGTACAGATGATGGTTTTGATCGATTTATTGAAAAAACCAAAAGCTTTGAAATTTTTCAGCCCAATGCATCTGATGCGAGTGCGATAAAAGGCAAATCAGTTAATTCAATAATTGAAGATCATGAGAATAATCTTTGGTTGGGTAACTGGGGTGGGGGCTTAAATAAGTTTAATAAATACACCAAAAAGTTTGTCAGTTTTCCTCAACTTCAAAAAGCAAATGAAAAAAACCCGAATGACGTTTGGAACCTTTGCATGGATGAAGATGGAAATATTTGGGTAGGTACTTATTGGAAAGGGCTATTTAAATTCGAAGTCAAAACAAATAAGTTTACCTCTTATACCTCTCCAAATAACGAAAATAAAGGTGTTTTCAGAATTTTAAATTTAGGCCATCACTTAATGGTTTTGGGGGGCGATGATGGTTTCTACTGGTTTAATTCCTCAAACAATACCTGGCAAAAAATAAATAATTTAACAAGCTTTCAGCAAGCGGGCATATTTCGTGATAACAACGGTATCATCTGGATCTGTTCGATGGAAGGTTTAACCAAACTAGACAGTAAGCAATACAAATTCGCGTTCTACCCATTTTTAAACGACCGGCGGCTTGTCAAAAGCATCCTCGTAAAAAACCATGTTGTTTGGGTAGGTACAAACAACGGGCTAACAGCTATTCAATTAAATACAAATGTATCCAAAACTTTTTTGCACTCCAATGATGCCAATAGTATTGGTAGCAACGGCATAAACAGGTTGTGTTTGGATACTAAAGGCAAATTATGGGATTTAACAGAGTTTGGATTTGACGAGTATGATGATAAAACGGGTAAATTTACGCATCATTCCCATCATTCAAGCTTAGGCGCTTTTTTTAATGAAGATGTATTTAGGGATATTTTAGAAGTAACACCGGGTAATTATTGGCTAGCCACGGATGCCGGACTCAAAATTTATCACAGCTCATCTAACACCTTTAGCCACTATTTTAATCAAAAAGATAAGCCATATACATTGAGCAATAATCATTTGTATTGCCTGCTAAAAGATGCAGATAATGATATTTGGATTGGTACCGAGGGCGGTGGTTTAAATAGGTTTGTACAGTCATCTCAAAGGTTTTATAACTATCTGGCAAATGATAAAAAAAGCGGAAGCATCAGCAATAATGATATCCATAACATATTTCTCGATTCGCATAAAAACGTTTGGATTTGTACGCAGGATGGATTAAATAAATACGTTAAGCGTACTAATTCTTTCCAGGTTTTTTCAAAGAAAGACGGATTTGCCAGTAACGTATTTAAGCAGATGGTAGAAGACGTTAAGGGCAATTTGTGGATTGTAACTGAAACCGGCGTCTCGTGTATGGATCCCCGGACAATGAAAGTAATAAACTTTGACGAGGGCGACGGTGTGTTTGCTAACTCCGTAATATGTAAGGTAAATGATCATCAAATATTATTAGGCGGCAATAAAGGATTGGTTTCTTTTGATCCACTAAGCATTAATTATAATAAAGTTGCACCACCTGTATATTTTTCCGATTTGCAGGTATTCAATAAATCTGTTATTCCGGATAGTAGCGGCCCGCTTAAGGAGCCCATTCAAAATGCGAAAAAAATAGTTTTGAGCTATAATCAAAGTGTTTTTTCAATTGAGTTTGTCGCGCTTAATTATACCCATACCGAAAAAAATAGCTATGCTTATAAACTGGAAGGTTTTGATAAAAGGTGGAATTATATTGGCGAACAGCGTAAAGCAGCCTATACTAATTTAAACCCCGGTAAATATGTTTTTCGCGTTAAGGCATCCAATAACGATGGTGTATGGAATGATCAGGGGAAATCACTGATTGTTATTATTACCCCGCCATGGTACCTTACCTGGTGGGCTTATATTATTTATATTTCGTTATTTGGGGCGGCGGTTTATGGATACATCTTTTATAATGAACGGCAGGCTAAACTAAAATACGAGGTTAAACTGGCCCATATTGAAACGGAAAAGGAAAAAGAGCTGCATGAAAAAAAATTATCTTTCTTCACCAATATCTCGCATGAGTTCAGAACACCGCTAACCATGATCATTAACCCGTTAAAAGAAATTTTATATACGGGTGGCAATGATGTTGATCAGCAAAATCTTAATACGATAAACCGAAACGCTAAGCGCCTGTTGAGTTTGGTAGATCAGTTGTTATTATTCAGAAAGGCGGATGTAGACGCGGATGAACTGAAGCTGGCAAAAATTAATATTGCCGATTTAAGCAAGGAGGTTTTTTTATGTTTTTCACATCAAACACGTATAAAGCAACTTGAATTTGAATACACTTGCGCCCAGGAAAGTATAGAACTGATAGCCGATCCTGAAAAAATAGAGATTGTTCTATTTAATCTACTGTCTAACGCGGTTAAATTCACTGAGCCTGGCGGGAAAGTGGAGATGAGTGTAAGCCATACAGATGATCATGTTAACTTACAGGTGAGAGATACCGGGTGTGGTATACTACAAACAGCCGGGGATAAACTTTACCATAAATATTATCAGGAATATCAGCAGAATACATTATCAAAAGGCGGCTTGGGTATAGGACTGTTCCTTGTTAAAAACTATACAGCGCAACATGGCGGCAAGATAACTTATGAAAGCGAGGTAGGAAAGGGAACAATTTTTAGTCTTGAACTACCAAAAGGAATGGCGCATCTAAAACCGGCAGTAATAATAGATGAGGCCCCCCAAAGATCCGTATTTTTTAATGAGCTGATGGAAGAAGAAGCCGATGATGACTTGCCCGTTGCATTTGATACCGCTCAGCCCGCTGCTGCAGAAATTACCTCGGATCTTAAATCAATACTCATTATTGAGGATAACAAAGAGATAGGCAACTATATTAAACAGCTTTTTGTAACAGAGTATATTGTATATGAAGCTGATAATGGCGAATCTGGTTTAAAAATGGTGACTGAACTGATGCCCGACATAATTATTAGTGATGTAATGATGCCTGGCATTAGTGGAATAGAATTATGCACACGTATAAAGGAGAATCCAGAGCTCAATCATATACCAGTTATCCTGCTTACAGCAATCACTTCGCCTGAAATAAAACTGAAGGGTGTTGAAGGAGGTGCTGACGATTATATCAGCAAGCCATTCGAAAAGGAAATGCTGATAGCACGTGTAAAGGCGCTATTAAAAACGAGGAATAACCTTCAACGATATTTTTTCAATGAGATTACCTTAAAACCCAATAATCTTAAAATTTCTCAGGAGTATAAAGAGTTTCTGCAAAAATGCCTTGATATAGTTGAACATCATTTAAGCGATTCAGACTTTAGTATTAAAACCCTTGCTAATGAGATCGGCATGAGCCACTCTAATGTATACAGGAAAATTAAATCCATTTCGGGGCAGTCGGCCAATGGTTTTATTCGTTTTATTCGGTTAAGAAAAGCAGCCGAGTTATTTTTAACTACAGATAGTACAGTTGCCGAAGCGGCCTATAAAGTAGGGTTTAATGATCTTAAATATTTTCGTGAACAGTTCAGTAAATTGTTTGGTTTAAACCCATCAGATTATATTAAGAAATTCCGGGATTCTTTCCATAAAGATCAAACGATGAATCGTGATGTTCTGAAAAAGGATAAAAATAACCAGGTTTAATAAAATACCTTATAAAAGTGTGATCTTAGGTGTTTTTGCTGAATTACCCCCGGTCAATTGCCGATTTTACCCCCCACGCATCTCTTTAAAATGGTTCAACTTAGCATTCCAATTAACCAGTTAAAGCCGTTTACATTTCAAAACATCTAAACAATTAGCCGCAAAAGATGAATTCTTTTTTTGCTGATTGAATCAGATGCTGCAAGCTAACCGGCGGAAGACTATAAACCAATTATTAATAAATTATGAAATCAAACTTACACATCACGTACTCTCCGCACAGGAAAAAATTCCCCGGCCGTTTACGCTTGTTTACCGGTTTGGCAATTGCCTGCTGCGTTACCTGTGTACAACCGGCACTAACCTTTGCCGCTAACAAAGTTTCAAAAGAGGTTGCCAGTGTTCGCGTAAACGGGCAGGTAACCGACGAGAAAGGCGCCCCGTTAGCCGGCGTAAGTGTATCCCTTAAAGGTACCGCAATTGGTGCAAGTACTGATAAGGATGGCAACTTCTCTATCAACGTACCGGATGCATCTGCAGGTACTTTGGTATTTAGCTATGTAGGCTACCTGAACAAAGAGGTTGCCCTAAACGGTCAAACTAATATCAATGTAAACCTGCAGGTTGATCCTAAGTCGCTTAATGAGGTAGTTGTAGTGGGTTATGGTACTCAGAAAAAAGTAACCTTAACAGGCTCTGTATCTGTTATTAAAGGAGGCGATATGGTTAAAAGCCCCGAGCCTGATCTTTCTAATTCATTTGCTGGTCGTGTGTCAGGCGTTGTTGCCAATAATACTTCCGGCGAACCCGGTTATGATGGTTCGAACATTGTAATACGAGGGCTTGCAACCTACGGCAGCACCAGTGTACTGGTAGTTGTGGACGGAGTACCCGGGCAGATAGGTGGCTTGGAGCGTCTTGATCCAAATGATATTGAAAGTGTGTCAATATTAAAAGATGGAAGTGCAGCTATATACGGCAGCAGGGCGGCTAACGGTGTTATCTTAATTACTACTAAACACGGTAAAACAGGTAAGCCTGCAATTTCTTATAGCTTTAATCAGGGTTTTGATTCGCCTACGCGCTTACCAAAAATGGCTGATGCCGCTACTTATGCGCAGATTGTTAATGATATCAATTACTACGACTCGCCAACCGGTGGTATGAACCAGGTATATAGTGATGCGCAAATACAAAAATTCAGAGATGGTTCTGATCCGATTAATTACCCGAACACCAATTGGGAAAAACTGACTTTAAAAAATGTGACTCTTCAAAATCAGAACAGCCTGACATTATCGGGCGGGTCTGATGATGTGAAATATTTCACATCGGTAGGAACGTTATACCAGGATGGCCTTTATAAAAATGGGGCTACTAATTATCATCAATATAACTTCAGGTCAAATATTGATGCTAATGTTTCCAAGGGATTTAAAATCGGGCTATCACTGTCGGGCAGGGAAGAAGACCGTCAGTTTCCAATAGCCAGCTCAGCTACCGTTTTTCGTGGAATCTACAGGTCATATCCAACATCGGCAGGTTTTTACCCTAATGGTTTACCTACTACAGGTATTGACCAGGTAAACCCGGCGCTTGTTGGAACCAGTATTGGTGGAACTAACATAAACCCAACACTAACCTTTAACGGTATTTTAAAAGCCAGTTATGATATACCAGGTGTTGACGGCCTTTCTCTTGATGGTTTTTATTCAGTAGATAAATCGGGGAATTCTGACAAAGCTTTTTCTGTTCCTTATACTGTTTACAGCTATAACAGCGCTACTAACGTTTATACACCAAGTATTGAAGGTGGTGGGCCAAATGGTTTGGCCTCTCTTTACCAATCTCAACTTAACGAATCTTTAATAACCTCAAATATAAAATTGAATTATGCAAGGCAGTTTGGCAAGCATGATGTAAGCGCGTTTGTGGGTTATGAGCAAAGTAAAACTACTTACAGTTTCTTTTGGGCCCAAAGAAATGATTTCCCGACAGCTACCACCCCCGAGCTATCCGAAGGAGGGACTGCTGCCACAGATGCCACTAACGGTGGTAGCAGCAGCGATAATAACGGAAACTTTGATTATACCCGTCAAAGCGTAATTAGCAGGCTGGCGTACAATTATGATGAAAAATATTTGCTGGAAGGCCAGTTTCGTGCTGATGGTTCTTCTTTGTTTGCGTCGGGGCATCAGTGGGGTTATTTCCCTTCAGTTTCTGCAGGCTACCGCATTTCTAAAGAAAATTGGTTTGCCGACAATTTCAAGTTTATCAATGATTTGAAAATTAGGGCCTCCTATGGTGTTTTAGGTGATGATTTGGTTGGGGCCTACCAATATTTTGATAATTTTTCTTTTAGTAACTATTTTGTATCAGATAATGGTTCAGGTGCTACTGTTCAGCCCGGTATTAATTTAACCAAGTTAGAAAATGTTAATGCTACCTGGGAAACCTCTAAGAAAACAGATATAGGTATTAATGCGGTTTTCTTAAACAACTTTACATTAGAAGCTATTTATTTTAGGCAGGTAAGGTCAAACATACTCACTGCTCCAAGTGCTTCTATTCCGGCAACATCCGGTATTGTAAATCCATATACTTATAATATCGTGCCTGACGAAAATATTGGCAAGGTAAACAGCAATGGTTTTGAAGGTACATTGGCCTATAACCATCCAGGTAAGTTTAGCTGGGGTGTATCAGGCAATTTTACTTATGCCAAAAGCAAAATCATTTATGTAGATCAGGCAGCCGGTACCTTATCCTATCAGTCGCAAATAGGCGGGCCTTTAAATAATTATTTATTGTATAAGGCAATCGGTATTTTCAGGTCACAGGCGCAGCTAAACAGTACTCCACACGTACCCGGTGCGCAGGTGGGTGATTTGATCTATGCTGATATTAATCACGATGGGCAAATCACAGCGGCTGATCAGATCAGGACTAAATATGGTAATATACCACAAATTGTATACGGCCTTACTTTAAATGCCAGCTACAAACATTTTGATGTAATGGCTTTATTCTCAGGTCAGGCAGAAGTAAGCCAGTACGTATTACCTGAATCCGGAACAATTGGCAACTATTATAGCTCATGGGCTAACAATGCATGGAGCCCGACAAATCCTAACGGCTCTTATCCCCGAGTTTCTGATAGAGCCTCAGATGCTGTAAGCGGTGGCTCGTTTCCAAGTACATTTTGGTTAAACAACGCTGCCTTTACAAGGTTGAAGAACGCGCAATTAGGTTATACGTTTCCGGCATCTTCGGTTTCTAGATTACATATTGCAGCATTAAGGGTATTTGTAGGTGGATTTAACTTGTTTACCCTTACCAAGGTGAAGGATTATGATCCTGAAGGAACCAGCAGTACCGGGCAGTTCTACCCCGAGCAAAAAATTATTAACGTAGGCGTAAATGTTAAATTATAAAATCGATACAATGAAACCGATAAAAAAATTATCCTGCTGTGTAGTCCTTATCGGACTGTTGTTTTCAGCTTGTAAAAAGGATTTTCTAACAACAACCCCAACCGATAGGTTAACTACTTCATCAATTACATCCGATACATCGCTATTTGAAGCTTACGTAATAAACAGGTATTTAGGAGAGCAAATAGGCGTTAATGAGGGGGAAGGATCGCCTCCGGGATTTGGACGTGGTTTTGAATATGCTATGGCCAGTTCAGTTACCGATGAATCAATGTATAATACCGATAATGGTTCCTGGTTAATTGAGCAGGGACAAATGGCGGCAAATAATACAGGCTTTTTAGGTACGCTATGGGCACGCAGTTATGCGGGCATACGCGACTGTAATTATGCACTGAGCCTATTAGCTAACATTAATATGAGCCAGGCCCATAAAAACCGACTTATAGGCGAACTTGAATTTATACGCGCCTACAGGTATCAGGATTTGATCCGTAACTATGGCGGAGTTGTGCTGATAGGAGATCAGGTTAGCGAGTTAACTGATAATTTGCAAAATCCGGCACTTTTTAAACGTGCAACTATTGCGGAATCCATTGCCTATGCAACAGCGCAGCTTGATGACGCGGCAGCAAAATTACCTTTAAATAATAGTGCTACATGGGCATTGGGCAGGGCAACCGAAGGTGCTGCATTGGCGCTTAAATCAAGGTTGTTACTATATGCAGCCAGCCCTTTATATGCAGCAGGTACCTGGCAGGCCGCCGCCGCTGCTGCAAAAGCGGTAATGGATCTGGGGAAATATTCGCTATCTCAGAACGGATATGGACAGCTGTTTTTATCGCCTAATGACAATGAGATCATTTTCGAGCGCTTATTTGTAGTAAATACCGCCCGCCACGTTTGTTTGGAAATAGCAAATGGCCCGAATGGCTACGACGGTTGGGCAGGGAATACGCCATATCAAAATTTGGTGGATGCTTATCAGATGAGCAACGGCAAAGCTATTACTGATCCTACATCCGGCTATGATCCTCAAAACCCTTATGTTAACCGCGACCCACGTTTTTATGCCACCATACTTTATAATGGTGCACCGTACAGAAATAGTACGGTACAGGTATTTATCCCCGGCGGAAAGGATAGCAACCAGGGGCCATCAAACTGGAATGCCAGCCAAACAGGGTATTACCTGAAAAAATTCATGAATGACAGTTATCCTATTGATAACCCATGGAGCGTAGCAGGTGGACAACCATGGATTTACATGCGTTATGCCGAAATACTGCTCAATTATGCAGAAGCACAAAATGAAGCTTCAGGTCCGGATGCAACTGTTTACGCTGCGATCAATAGTATCAGGGCAAGGCCATCTGTGAATATGCCAGCTTTACCGGCCGGATTATCACAAACTGATATGCGGACAGCTATTCAAAATGAAAGACAAATTGAACTTGCTTTTGAAGAACACCGTTTTTACGATGTACGCAGATGGAAAATTGCCATGCAAACTGAAAACGTACCGGCCTATGGTATTAGCGTAACTGTTAACGCTGCAAACCCATCAGGTTATACTTATACAAGGAAAATAGCACTGGCTAATCGTTCTTTTCTGCCGCAACATTACTGGTTGCCGATACCATTAAGTGAAATACAGGCATCAAACGGACAGCTTCAACAAAATCCCGGCTATTAATATCACTTAGCGGACTGTTTCAATACAGTCCGCTTAATACAATAAGGTTTAACCAAGTATTAAAATTTAAAAAATAAACACGATGAGAAAGATTGTTTTTTTGATTTTAGGAGTGGTATTATTCATGGTATCTTGTAAAAAAGATGCGGTTAATAAACAAGCCACTGAAACGGTAACCACTAAAAAGGTAATCAACAGTTCGTTAAGTTCAACAGCCGGCAACGCGCTGATAGGTGTTAACTGGGCCTGTACAGCAGATAATTTTAGCGATACCATCTTAGTATTAAGCGGCCTTTTATCAACTGATAGTTATGCAACGGTATCTGCAAAAACAAATGCGATTGTTTCAGGTATACAAGCAAATACGGGGGCTAATACCATACGTATTCCTGCTAATTATTCGACAACATCGCAAGCCTGGTGGAACTCCTATACAGCAGTAATAGATGAAGCCACCAGCAAGGGTATGAATGTGATTATAGGGTACTGGGAAGGGGCCTCATCCGAAGATGGTACAATTGATAACACTACGCAGTTTTGGGCAATGTGGCAAACAATTGTAAACAAATATGCGAGTAACTCCAGGGTGTATTTTGAAATTTTTAATGAACCGCATGGTTATACCTTATCTGCCTGGACAACCATTTGCGCGCAATGGCTAAGTAATTATCCTTCTGTACCCCAGGGAAGGATTTTGATCGACGGAACTTCCTATGCACAGGATATTACCGGTGTAGGGGCGGATAGCCGTTTTACGAACTGCTTATTATCCATACATGATTATACTTTTTTTAGTAATGGAACATTAACTACAGCCGCGCAGTGGGAAAGCAGATTAAGTGGAAATGTAGGTAGTTATGGCAACCGTGCTGTATTAACCGAGTTTGGCGATACCATGAATAGCGGCATCAATTACACAGGCGCCATTGGCGGCAGTGTTGATATAGCCTACTTGCAGGGTTTAACCAACGAGGTGCGTATTTTAGGAATGGGCAGTATTTACTGGCCGGGTGTACGTATTGGGGATAGCTACGCGATGGAACAACTTGGCGGCTCGGGTACTAGCTTCACCCTTTCAAACACTAATGCTTCAGGCCTAAGCCGCTTGCAATATGGCTGGGGTGTAGGCACCGGTGGTACCGACGTTTTTTATACCGGTGCTTATTACCGCTTTTTGAATCTTAATAGCGGAGAAGCGCTCGATGTAAACGGGGCATCCACAGCCAGCGGCGCAGGCATTATTCAATGGCCGCAAAACGGTGGCAATAACCAGCAATGGGTAATTACTAATAATGGGAGTGGTTATTACAAGATAACTAACCGTAACAGCGGGGATGCTCTTGATGTAAATGGCGCATCAACAACCAGCGGTGCAGGTGTAATTCAATGGCCGTGGAGTGGAGGTAACAACCAGCAATGGGCGCTTACATCCGTATCAACAGGTATTTATAAAGCTACCAACCGCAATAGCGGTATGATGCTGGATGTAAGTGGCGCGTCAACTGCCAATGGGGCAGGTATCATCCAATCGCCATGGAGTGGTGGTAACAATCAGCAATGGCAAATTGTACAACAATAAATAAGCAGGCGGGCATCACAGGTATAGCATGTGGTGTCCGCTTTTTAAGAATGATGGTAAATATTATTATAAAAAAAATTACGCCGGCAATTATAATGTTCATACTGTATTGTGGTTTTGCAAAAGGCCAGGATAGTGTGATTGCTGTAAATATCGATCTGTCAAGAACCTATCAGCATATAGATAATTTCGGTGCTTCAGATGCATGGTCGTGTCAGTTTATTGGCAATTGGCCAAAAGAAAAAAAGAATAAGATAGCAGATTTGCTTTTTAGTAATGATACGCTTGCCGATGGTTCACCCAAAGGTATTGCATTATCATTATGGCGGTTCAATATCGGTGCCGGGAGTGCAGCGCAGGCTGATAAAAGCGGCATTAAAGATGAATGGCGCCGGGCCGAATCGTTTTTAAATATAGATGGCTCTTATAACTGGAAAAACCAGGCGGGGCAGATGTGGTTTTTAAAAGCCGCTAAGGAGCGGGGCGTTAAGCAATTTATCGGTTTTGTAAACAGCCCTCCGGTAAATTTTACATTAAATGGCAAGGCATACGCTACTGCCGGGAAAACCAATCTTGTCGCTGCTCAATACGATGCATTTGCAAATTACTTGTCGGTCGTGGTAAAAGGGGTTAGTGAGAATAGCGGAGTTCAATTTAACTATATCAGCCCTGTAAATGAACCTCAATGGGATTGGAGTGACGGCGGCCAGGAAGGATGCCCATATACCAATACTGAAATAGCAGGCTTGGTACGATCAATCGATAAAAGTTTCACCCAAAATAATGTTCACTCAAAAATATTAGTTTCAGAAGCAGGTAGTATTAATTACTTGTTTTCAGCAGCAGACAAACCAAATAAAGGAAACCAGATCAATGCTTTCTTTAAGCAAACTTCGCCTGATTATATCGGAGGTTTAAAAAATGTAGATAATGTTATTGCCGGGCATAGCTACTTTACTACGTCGCCCATTGCATCGGCCATAAAATTGCGGCAGCAGCTTGCTGAAAATGTAAAGGATATTGCCGGGCTATCTTTTTGGGAATCAGAATACTGTATACTAGGCGATAATGCCGGTGAAATTGATGGCAATAAACGTGATCTGGGGATTGATGCTGCCTTATATCTCGCAAGAGTTATCCATACTGACTTAACTGTAGCTAATGCATCAGCCTGGCAGTGGTGGACGGCGATTTCTGCTTTTGATTATAAGGATGGGCTTATTTATGTAGATAAGAACAAAACCGATGGAAATTACTACACCAGCAAAATGCTTTGGGCTATGGGTAATTACAGCAGGTTCATCAGGCCGGGGGCAATCCGGGTTGATGCAAATATTGCCGGAGAGCCTGCGATAAAAAGCCCGTTGTTTATTTCTGCTTTTAAAGAAGGTAAAAAGCTTACCATGGTTATTATTAATAACAACGCCGAAAATATAGCTATCCATTTAAATACAGGTACTAACAGAATAACGAATGTTAGGGCATTTGCCACATCTGCATCGGCAAACTTGCATGCAGAAACGCTGACTAATGCAGAAAATGCTATATCGATCACAGGCAGATCAATTACTACCATAACCGGAATCATTCAATAGTATATCCAAACGTTTATGAAAAACAATAAGCTCTGTATCTTTTATCTGCTCATTATCTTGCTGTTCCCCCAGGCATTAAAGGCTCAAAATACAATTGGATCTCCCATTTTATTTAATGATGCGTGGCTATTTCATAAAGGTGATATGACCAATGGCGATACAGGCGGCCTTGTGGGAGTGCCATGGAAACCTATACAGTTGCCGCATGATTGGAGCATCGAAGGCCCTTTTAGTGAGGATTGGGCCAGCGCGACAGCTTATTTGCCGGGTGGCATAGGCTGGTATAAAAAAGCTTTTAAAGCTGATAAAAGTTGGGCAGCAAAACAGGTATACATATACTTTGATGGTGTATATAAAAATAGCGAGGTATGGATAAATGGGCATTATCTGGGTAAAAGGCCAAATGGCTTTATCCCGTTTCAATATGAAATATCACCATACCTAAACTATAAAGGCGAGAATACGCTAACGGTTAAAGTAGATCATAGCGAGTTCGCGGATTCAAGATGGTATACCGGGTCAGGCATTTACCGTAATGTTTATCTCATTGTTAAAAATCCGGTACATGTCGGGTTGTGGGATGTAGCATTTACAACTCCAGTAGTATCCGCCAACAAATCTTCAGTAAAAGTTAAAGTAACGGTTACTAACAGTAAAACTTCGACAACAAATGTAAATCTTAAAATTAACCTGCTGGATTCGGCGGGAAGGATTGTTGCGACAGCTCAAAAGCTCCTTTCCGCGAAAAAAGGGGAGAATGAAATTACTTTTAATAGCCAGGTACCATCAACCCACTTATGGAGTGTTGAGCGGCCATACTTATATCAATTGCAGGTACAGGTATTACAAAATGGCAAATTGATTGACCAGGTAAACCAGCAGGCAGGCATCCGTAGTATTCGGTTTGATACGGATAAAGGATTCTTTCTAAATGATAAAAGTACCAAAATAAAAGGCGTATGTATTCATGATGATGCCGGTGCATTGGGTGTCGCGGTACCTGAAGAAGTGTGGATACGCAGGCTTAAAATATTAAAAGAAGCAGGTATAAATGCGCTCCGCCTGAGCCATAATCCGCATGCCGACTATTTGTACAAACTAGCTGATGAAATGGGCTTTTTAGTAATGGATGAAGCTTTTGATGAATGGGAAATAGGCAAAAATAAGTGGGTGAAAGGGTGGAATGTGGGTACACCATCAAAAGACGGTTACCATGAATATTTTAAAGAATGGGCTGATCGTGATTTGCGCGATATGATTTTGCGCGGGCGTAATCATCCGTCTATTATTATGTGGAGCATCGGGAATGAAATCGATTATCCGAATGATCCTTATAGCAACGAGGTATTAAATACCGGTAGAAACCCTCAGATATATGGCAAGGGCTATTTGCCGGATCATCCGGCAGCCAGCGGCCTTACAGTTATAGCCCGGCAATTGGTTAAAACGGTAAAATCGGTTGATCAATCGCGACCGGTTACCGCGGCATTGGCGGGCGTAGTAATGTCAACCGAAGTTGGCTATCCCGAAGTGCTGGATATTGTGGGATATAATTACCAGGAATACAGGTACCCGGAAGACCACAAGAAATATCCTGAACGGGTTATTTATGGTAGTGAGAATGGTATGAAAAAGCAAGCCTGGGATGTGGTTGACAGCAGCGCTTATATTTCGGCGCAATTTCTATGGACAGGTATTGACTATATGGGTGAGGCTGGTAAATGGCCGCAACGAAGTAGTGGCCCCGGATTGCTCGATCTGGCTGGATTTAAAAAACCGGAATATTATTACAGACAAAGCTTATGGGCAGATAAGCCCATGGTATACATTGCAGGCCGGGAAATTATAGCAGCAGATAGTACCCATCGCTGGCGCAGGGAGATTGCAGCTACATGGAACTGGCCATTGGCTAGTAAAATAGCTATTGAGTGCTATACAAATTGTCAGGAGGCTGAGCTGTTTTTGAATGGACAGTCACTGGGTAAAAAATCTAGAGCGGAAGCAAAAGGCCAGATCCTGCACTGGGATGTGGATTATCAGGCTGGCAAATTATTGGTTAAAGGATACAATAACGGTGTTGAGGTTAGCAGCAGCGTCATCAAAACATCGGGAGAAGCAACAGAAATTACTGCTAATGCCAGTCAAACTTTATTTAAACACAATACAAGAGGATTAAGCCAGATTGAAATACAAATAACAGATGCTAATGGCAATCCGGTATATAATTCGGCTGATGAAATTAAGGTTGAACTTGCCGGACCCGGAAGGTTAACAGGGTTGGAGAGCGGCAGCCTAAGTAGCCACGAGGACTATCAATCAAATAAAAGAAATGCTTTGCATGGTCGCTTACTCGCCTACGTGCAAACCACCGGTGAACCCGGTAAAATACAGGTAAATATCAGTTCAAAAAATCTTAAACCGGTAACTGCTTCACTAACGGTTCAATAAAATAATACAAAGCGCAATAATTATTAATATATAGTATTCTTCCACATGATCTTTAGAAAATCACTCATTTTATCTTTTATACTTCTCTTAAATCTTAGTCTCAAAGCCCAAAAAGTAACACATACATTTACTTTGGGCGATTCCGCATTCTTACTTGATGGGAAACCCTTCCAGATGATATCCGGCGAGATGCATTATCCCCGTGTACCTCGTGAGGCCTGGCGGGCGCGGATGAAAATGGCAAAAGCCATGGGTTTAAATACCATAGGCACCTATGTATTCTGGAACCTGCATGAACCCCAGAAAGGGAAGTTTGATTTCAGCGGAAATAATGATGTGGCAGAATTTGTTAAAATAGCCAAAGAAGAAGGCTTATGGGTGATATTAAGGCCCAGCCCGTATGTATGTGCCGAATGGGAGTTTGGTGGTTATCCGTACTGGCTGCAAAATGAAAAAGGATTAGTAGTGCGTAGTAAGGAGGAAAAATATCTTAAGGAATATGAAACCTATATCAAAGAAGTTGGCAAGCAGTTGGCCCCGCTACAGGTAAACCATGGCGGTAACATTTTAATGGTGCAAATTGAAAACGAATATGGTTCTTATAGCAACGACAAAGAATATCTGGCTATTAATCAACGCTTGTTTAAGGAGGCTGGTTTTGATGGATTACTGTACACCTGCGATCCTCCGGCTGCAATGGCAAACGGACATTTACCAGGATTATTACCCGCTATAAATGGCATTGATGATGTGGCAAAGGTGAAGAAAATGATTAGTGAAAACCATGGCGGTAAAGGGCCTTTTTATATTGCCGAATGGTACCCGGCATGGTTTGACTGGTGGGGCACTGCTCACCATACCATATCCGCCGAAAACTATACTGGAAGATTGGATAGTGTTTTATCTGCAGGTATATCCATCAATATGTATATGTTTCATGGCGGTACTACAAGAGGTTTTATGAATGGTGCTAATTATGATGATAGCCACCCTTATGAGCCGCAGGTTAGCAGTTATGATTATGATGCGCCTTTGGATGAAGCTGGTAATGCCACCCATAAGTTTATGCTGTTCAGGCAGGTAATCGCCAAACATTTACCTGCGGGGCAAACCCTGCCGCCGGTGCCCGCCGCCAAACCAACCATCGCCATAAATGATATTAAGCTGAACAGATCAGCCGGGATATTGGATATTTTACCGAAGCCTGTTTTAAACGAAACACCTTTAACTTTTGAAGACCTAAACCAGGATTATGGATTTGTTTTATATCATACTGTTATAACCGGTGGTAAAACCGGCATCCTAAAACTAAATGAATTGAGGGATTATGCTGTAATAATGATAAATGGGGAAGCAGCAGGAGTGCTTGATCGGAGGCACAATCAGGATAGTATTGAACTGGTATTACCAGCAGGTAAGGTAAAGCTGGATATTTTGGTTGAAAACTTGGGTCGTATAAATTTCGGGCCGTATCTGCTTAAAAACAAAAAGGGAATAACAGAGAATGTAAAGTTTGACGGCAAAGAAATCTATAATTGGAAGATGTACAGTTTCCCATTTAGCCAGGTAAACAGCGGAACAATCTATAAAGAAAAAACATCAGGAAATACACCTGTTTTGAGAAGAGGGGCGTTCAGCCTCTCAAAAGTTGCAGATACCTACCTGGATATGCGCAAGTGGGGTAAAGGTGTGGTTTGGGTTAACGGGCATAACTTAGGGCGGTACTGGTCGGTCGGTCCGCAACAAACCCTTTATTTGCCAGCAGAATGGTTGAAAAAAGGCAATAATGATATTGTTGTATTTGAATTACTAAAAAGCCATGTGAACAGCTTAAGCAGTAGAAAAACAGCTATACTAAGTGAATTGCAATAAGCTTCAACTCAAATTATACATTACTATTGGCGGAGCGGAGGGATACAGTAGTGAGGTATGCATAGATAAACTGGACTTTGAGCACAATATGGATTAATAAGGGGTAATAGCCTTCTTAACTTCTTTTAATAAACTTCTTTGCGATTTTACTATTTTTTGGTTCTTGAATCTTGATTCGTGCACATCTACACTAAAATTTCTAACTTGCGATATGAGCAAAAAAAGTTGGTGGCAGCCGCCCCGGCAATTTGCGGACAGACAAAACGACCGCAAGATCAGCTGGCTTGAGTTATTCTATGATCTTGTTTACGTAGCCTGCATAGGGCAGATAACCAGTCATATCGCCGCGCACCCAGACGGAAAGGATATTGGTTATGCAATCCTCTTTTTTGCCTTCATTTACTGGTCGTGGATAAACGGAACACAGTACTATGAATTGCACGGTAATGACACTGTTCGCACCCGTTGGTTCGTTTTTCTCCAAATGCTGGCTGTCGGTGCTGTAGCTATTTCAGCACCCGCGGCTTTCTTGGGTAATGTTTCCAGTTTCACGATAAGTTTTCTTGTCATACAAGGCATTACCATCTACCTCCTCGCCAGCGTTTCGTACTACGACAGATCGCATATCAAGCTTAGCGGTCCATTCCTGCTGTGTTATGGCGCTGCATTCACCGTTTTGTTCATTTCACTATTCTGCTCACCCCCGGCGATATTGCCATTGTATTTACTGGCCATTGTTATCAATATGTCTGTTCTGGTACTGGGCAGCCGTCATTTCAACAAGGTGCTGGCATCACGTGGTCAACAGTTTTCAGCATCTCCAACCCTTGTTGAACGTTTCGGGCAGTTCACCATTATTGTACTTACAGAGAGCATCCTCGGTACTGTGTCCGGTTTTTCGCTGATTAATGCTAGGAGTTTGATCGTATGGTGTATTTATTGCCTGTCTATCAGTATCGCGTTCCTGCTCTGGAGCATTTATTTCGATATGACCAATGAGCAGGAACTGAAGCCAGGCTACCGCTACTATCAGTTCTTCGTGTTCGTTCATTTGGTGTTACTGGGTGCCCTGGGGGTTTTCGGCGCGTGCCTGAAGGACCTCGTCGAACACTTTGAAACACCTGTGCCTACGATACTCGGCAGGATAATTGTTATAAGCCTGGCTGTATTCCTTACCGCAATGTGTGCTATCGGTCGTCTGATTATAATTGACGACCTGCAGATGAGAAATTATCGAAAACTAGTGACTCAGTCGAATATAGTAGCTATTCTTCTGCTAATCGTGGTTTCAATTCTGTCAAAAAACTGGTCAGTATGCAGTTTATTGTTAACCGTATTTGTGCTGTTGGCTATTCCTGTTATAGTTGGGATTGTGACCTGGCTAAAATATGAAAATCAATAAGGGGTAAGATCGTTTAATTGCCAGAAATGTTTAATTGATAGTTATACAAAATGTATTTTAAACAGAAAGGCGCATGAAAATGCGCCTTTCTATCTTTAAACCTTTGACCTTTTCAGATCTCGGTGATCCCGCTGGAACGGAAGGTTATTTATTTGAGTTTGATTTTAAGTACTTATTATACAGTTACTTGTGTGAACATTAAAAGATGTTTTGGTATTTTAGGGCACCATTTAGGGCATCAATACATAAATAGTACTAAATTCTGGTGTCCCAATGTACATTTAACTGGTGTCCATTTCTGATTTTAAATTAATATAAGTATTTAATATTCAATGGATTGTAATTAAAATTCATCAATTCTGGTTTTGATGCTTGCATTTTTACTAATGTTTTCTGAAAGTGATCCCTGTAGGATTCGAACCCAGGACCCCTGTAAAATTCTATTTTAAACTCTTTTATTATATTATATGTAATTGCATATAAAAATAAACAAATAATGGCGATTATATCTAATTGCATATAGTTTAGTAAAAAAAACGCGGTTATATGTAATTACATATAAAAAATATTATATTTGATTTGCTATATGTAAATGCATATAATTAATCACTATGGAAACTTTAGCAAATTTTGTTAAACAAAAGCGTAAGGAAGCAGGGCTCACACAGGAAGATTTTTCTTTAAAGGCAGGTGTTGCATTAACAGTCATTAGAAAAATAGAACAGGGTAAGGGTAACTTAAATTTAGAAAAGGCAAATCAAGTACTAAAAATGTTCGGTCATGAGTTGGCACCGATTAATAGCAGAGAATTTTTACAGGCAGATGAAAACTTGCAACCATGAGAGAGGCGAAAATATTTTATAAAGAAATTGAGGCTGGTAAATTGACCGAAACCGATGACGGATTATATGAATTTCAATACTTGCCGGAATATGTAAAGACGTACCCCGGGCAGTTTATTACATTTACTATGCCGATTAGTGACAAGATATATACTGACAAAAGGCTGTTTGCTTTTTTCGAAGGGCTCATACCTGAAGGCTGGTTATTAGATATTGCCATAACCAGTTGGAAAATCAACACAAATGACCGTATGGGGCTTTTATTAGCCTGCTGCCGGAATTGCATCGGAGCGGTAAGCGTTATACCAATGGAGGAAGAAAATGAGTAGGAAGTGTTTATATTGTTACCAGCCGCTCAATGAGAAGGAACACGGCGACTATCATAAAAGGTGTAGTTTGAAATTTTTTGGAAACAAAACACCACCGGAATTCACCTATACCATGAACCAAATGACAGAACTGGCTAAAAACGTGATAGAACGTAGTATAGCGGTTCCAGGCGTGCAACCCAAATTATCACTGACGATTGTTAAGGATGCCCTGGCGAATGGTCCGCGTGGTAGGCTTACTGTTGTTGGCGCGCTGGGTGGTAATTATATTTTTAAGCCACCATCGGCGCATTACCCGGAAATACCGGAAAACGAACATGTGACCATGCGCATAGCAGAAGAAGCATTTGGAATACGAACCGTTCCCTCAAGTTTAATCAGACTGGCCTCTGGAGAACTTGCTTATATCACCAAAAGAATAGACCGTAATACAGAAGGTGAAAAAATACACATGATCGATATGTTTCAAATACTGGAAGCTTTTGACAAATACAAAAGTTCTATGGAACGTATAGGAAAAGCGATTACAGCCTATTCAAGTAGCACATTACTTGATCAATCGAATTATTTTGAATTGGCATTATTCAGCTATTTGACAGGCAATAATGATATGCACCTGAAAAATTTCTCTATGTTTAATAGCAAGGGGGGCTGGAATTTATCGCCGGCCTATGATCTTTTAAACGTAACTATAGCTAATCCTAAAGATGGAGATGAATTGGCGTTAACCCTTGAAGGAAAGAAATGCAACTTCAGACCAGAGCATTTTCAACGATTTGGTGCCAGGCTTGGATTAACAGAAAAGCAAATGCAAAACATCTATACCAACTTTTTAAAAAATAAGAAAAAAGCATTAGAATGGCTTGATAATTCATTTTTGTCGCAAGAAATGATTGATGGGTATAAGGCTCTGATGAATAAAAGGTATGTGATTTTAATTAAATAATAATATTGGGGCGGCGGTTATTTATACCTGATAAAATAACAATTAAGAATTCCTGAAATTGCCCGGCGACTCCGCCTTGCGGAGCCCTCTGCGCCCCCTGTTTACATTGTTGACTTTTATTCAGCGGTGTAAATAGGGGGCGTTCTGCTATAGACCAGTTTACATCCTGTGTATTTGTCATAAGCTTTAGCGTCTGGTTTCGATTTACGGTGCCAAAATAGCAACGTCAATTTTTGATGATTTCTCATTTCAATGAACTTTGGTGAACAATTTGTTTTGCGGAACTCCGAAACTTAAACTGTTGCCATAAACCATTGTCATGCAATTAATTGCCGAACTGGTGCCCCAAAGATAATTCAGGCGGTGCCCAATTGAAATAGGGCACTAGTCGGAATGAATTGTTTTGATTTGAAATGATCTGATTATTTTTTGGCGAAGTGGCCAAATATACATTTAAAATGCATTTTAAACAGAAAAGGCGCATTTTCATGCGCCTTTTGACTCTAAACCATCGACCTTTTTTGGGTCTCTGTGATCCCGCTGGGATTCGAACCCAGGACCCCAACATTAAAAGTGTTATGCTCTACCAGCTGAGCTACGGAATCAACTTTAAACGTTTCCGTTTTAAGTGGTGCAAATATAGGACTATTTGCCATTTGGTGCAAGTCTTATTTTGAATTATTTTTAAGTAAATAATAAGCGCTTCATTGTCAACTTTCTATGGTTTGTAAATTGCTATTTTGCCATCATTTCCGGCTAATAGAATTAATTTTTTATGTATTGAACTGCTGCAAACGTTAAAACTTACGTTATTAATCTTGCGCCATGTTCGTCCATTATCGATAGTTATATTAGATCCTGACGTGCCGGTAGATAAAAAAGTATCAGCATTAATAAATTCTACGCATGATTGATAACCAGCTGGGGTTACTTTAGCCAGATGCCAAATATCCCCACCATCAATTGAATAGCAAGCTGTTGAATCGCTATTGGTATCATGTTGATAGTCGCCGCCAACTACTACTAGTTGATTGTTGTTTATTGCAATTGAAAATGCGCCTTTACTTGGCTTACCTTTAGAAACAGGGATTTGATGATGCCTCCATTGGTTATTTTGATTTACTATATCAACCTCTGCAAATAATCCTCCTGTGGCAATATATTTATTTTTTGAGGTAACACGGAGACAAGTGTTGCTTGCCGCAAAAGCCGCTTCATTTGGTAAAGCAACAGGATTCTGAGTGTAATTACTCCAGGTTTCACCACCATCGACAGTTTCCAGCATGAAAAATTTATTATTAATGGGGTCGCCTAAAATAAAACCGTGTTTTGGATTTGCAAAACTAATTGCATCCATAAAATAGGAAGTGTCTGTATTCTTATATTCAAGTTCCCAGTTTACGCCTCCATTAATTGTTTTTAATACTAAAGACGGTGTTCCTGAACTGATAATTACAGCTTCTTTATCTGAGAATGCTTCGATACCTCGGAAATCAGCGGTTTCATAACCTTTTATTTGTTGCCATGACCATGTTTTGCCGGCATCGGTTGTAATAGCGATATAGCCTTTGCTGCCACTTATCCAAGCTATATTGTCGTTTACAACGCACAATCCTCGTATGTTGGTTGGTTTGCCTTGTTGTAATAGTGTGATGTGTTGACCTTTCGAAATAGATGCAAACAAAAGCATCAAAAGTAAAATTAATAGCCTGAATTGTTTATCAATCATTATATGAGGTTATAAGAATGATTTCTAAATTACCCCTTCGGAAATTAAGTTACAAGACATCATCAATAATTATATTTTTTAAAGTGCATTTTGGTTGAAAAAAGTATATTTGCAACCCTGTATAAGTTTAGCCAAAAGCTTAAATATATACTTGAATGCCCGGATGGCGAAATTGGTAAACGTTGCGGTCTCAGAAGCCGTTGAGAATTGTCTCTTGAGAGTTCGAGTCTCTCTTCGGGCACATCCTTTAATAAGTAAAAGTCTTTAGTTTAAAGTGAACTTCACCTAAACTAAAGACTTTGTATTGTAAAGCCCGGGTGGCGAAATTGGTAGACGCACCATCTTGAGGGGGTGGCATTCGTAAGGATGTACGAGTTCGAATCTCGTTCCGGGCACATCGTTAATTAAGCAGCAGCTTTATCCACATTCTGGTAATACCACTCCAGGATATAGACCCCATCGCTCCATGTTAATTTTCCGTCCGCAGCTACTTGAGCTACTAATATGGAAATATTGTGGAGAAAGGCGCTTTTAATATCTCCGTCTAATCCCTGTAACACTTTTATAGCGCAGGCTGTAATTTGAGCAGGATCAGTAAGGCTGCCACAACTGTCTGCCAATTTTAATTCGGTTAATATCGCCGGTAGTTTTGCACGAAGCAAATTTTTAATATCATCATCGATGCTGCCGGGTATAATCGCAGTTAATACATCCGCCTCTGGACTATCCACGAAGGTTTTAATCGCTTCGGTGACAATAACGCCGATGTGAATGGCAATTTTTAATTCTGATGGAAAACCATCGAACAGGTTCTTAATACCTGCCCATATTTTTGTTAGAAATGTTGTTAAACTCATGATTTTGGTGTTGCTTGTTTATTATATTTTATTTCCTGAACTTGTTGTTGAAGTATATTTACCTGACTTTCTAAAACTTTTAGGCGTATTTCGTTAACCCTATCTGTCGTTTCTTGCCGATCGCGTAGCTGGGACATATCGTTTTTTAAATTGAAATACGTTGTCATTACCGATGCAACTATGCTGGCAGTGCTTACTATGGTTACAATAATATTTTTAATTGTAATACCCTTTAATTCGTGTTGCTCAATGGCTGTCATGATGATCTAGGTATAGTTTATCAATCTTTTAGCCCATACTTTTGCCCATTCAGCATAACCGGCATCGGTGCGATAGCTTGCTTCGCGTTCAATATTTATTTCGGTATTTAGCATTGCGGGAGGAAGGGAGTTAAATGCAAACAATGTGGCGGGACCTATTTGTTTATCAATTATTAATGGTTTTATTGTGGATTTTTGTGATGCTATAACGTAATTGCAGGCTATCTGCATAAATTGCCGTGCTCGGCCAGTTCCTTGGTTAACTGAGCAGTCAAACAGGTTATTCGCCAGTTGCTGATCTGTTACGTTATCCAAATTAACTATATCCCAATAATTCGCTTTATAGAATTTTTCAATGTTAGATTGTAAACTAATGTTTTGAAATAACAGCATATCCATTTTTCCTGTATTTAGATTTGGATTACTTTTTTTTATGTCATCAATAATTGGCCAGCCACCCCATTGTGGGTTAGCTCCCCGATCAATTCCTCTGTAGGTTTCTTTTTCGCCTATGCCCGGGTTATAACCACCCTCGTTACCAAGGATGGTTATTTTATATGCTTTAGTAAAATCGGCCATCATTAATTGCTTACAGGTGTTTTAATGGATGATGCAGTAAAGAAATTTTTACTGATGTAAGCTATGCCGGCACCCAAGGCCACTGTGCCAATCAGTTTCCAATTGAAACTTAAGGAGCCGGCTTGTAAGCTGGTTTGTATTGTTGTAACCACAGCACTGCCTACAGCTACTATTAGTCCTTTTGCGAGGTCTTTTAAATCAATACTGTATAGATTTGATGTTTTCATGTTATTTTAATTAAAGAGTTGATTAATATTATTGTTAATAATTAGAGAATATTGTTGCGCTTTTGCATATTTGAGGGTATGCAAATTATTAAGCCGATAGCCTTATATGTTTAAGCCGTTAAGTAATATTAAAACTAAGCTGTTTGCTGAGATCACTAGTATTCCTGAAGTACTTCAGCCATCGCATTTGCCAGGATTGGATGGATTGAGGGGGGTATCAATAATAATTGTGATAATAGGACATTTAATTTGGGCCAATAATCTCAAGTTCTTTATAGGCTATTTTGGTGTTAATATTTTTTTTGTAATAAGCGGATTTTTAATAACAACTATACTGCTTAAAGAGAAAGTGAATAAAGGTTTTATTTCACTTAAGCGTTTTTATGTTAGGCGAATCTTAAGAATTATGCCAGTGGCTTACCTTTATATATTTATATTAATATTACTAAACATAATATTTAAGTTAAATATATCTTTTCGAAGCTTTGCTACGGCAGCTCTATATCTTAAAAATATTCCTTTTAGAAATTCGGGAGAGTGGTATACCGGACATTTTTGGTCTTTATCGGTAGAAGAACAGTTTTATCTTATTTTTCCGGCGTTGCTTGTGGTATTCAAGAACAAATATGTTTTCATTATAATTTCTATGATTTTATTAATTAAGACATCTGAATTTGTTGCTTATAGCGGCATTACGGAACCAAATAGCATATTACATTATGCAGTATTTGGTATAGTTGATGTTTTTGGCAATGGAACTATTGAAATTCTCATAGGTTCATTAACTTCACTACTATTATTTAAACAAATCATTAAATTTGATCATATTAAGATTAATTATTGGATCAGTTCTATACTTTTAGTAGTAGCATTCTTGATTGATACTTTTTTTTATAATAATATTATATCCTCAATTATTTTTAGTGTTTGTATCTCATTTGTGATTTTAAATAACTTATATCAGCTTGATTTTTTAGGCTCATTACTTAGCAATAAAGTACTTGTTAAAATTGGCTTGCTTTCGTACAGCATATATATATGGCAACAATTGTTTCTAAAAAACCAACCATGGAGTCAAAGCTTTAAATCTTCAAATTCAATTATTTTAAATTTAATTGTTTTTAGTGCTACTGTACTTGCATCTTATTATTTGTATGAGAGTAAATTTTTGAGATTAAAAGATAAGATTATGGACTAATTGACCATCTTTCCTATAAATAATAAAAAAAGATAGAGTGATAATAAATTGTATTTTATATAATTTATTGAAAAGGCTTAATAACGAAGGTCGACGAATTGATATTTGTATCTAAATTAATAGGTTGAGCATGATTGTTTTTACCGCTTTGATCTCTCATTCCTATGCGCATATCGCTGCCATCTTGTAGCTTTGAAAAATCGACTATTTCGAATTTTTCAAAAATATACCATACAAATAGAGTCTCAGTTTTTACTGGATTATTACCTAATCCACCATTATAATTGGTTGCAATGTCGATATCTGTAAGCGCTTCGCTATACATTCTATATTCATCTGTCAATATTGAAGCATATACACCTTGTGTAGTTAACACAAATAAATTAAATAATTGGTATATACCCAGGTAAGGATTTGTGTTGAGAGTTATTTCTGTGATAGCTTTTTCTACAGTGTTTCCATTTATCACACAAGTCATTAAAAGAGAAATTGTATCAATCGTAAAAACAATATGATTTTTTACACCAATTATTGGTTGGCTAGGAATGTTGATGTCAAATGAAATCCCCGTGGTATTTCCTAAAAACTGAAACCAAGCGTAGCTTGCAGGTTGTCCTTGTAATCGTATTTCTCCACCGCTTGTGGCAGTATATCCATCATTATATTGTATCCAACCTTCGAAGTTAGGCATTTGTGCCTGCGGAAGTATCCAAAACTCAATAGTCCACTTAGGAGGAATTGCAGTCCCTATTAAAGTTGAAATATTTAAATAACCGTTCCCTGGCGGTTGTATCCCATTCCCAAATCCAAAAGCTGATGGCAATGCTCTTCCAAAACCTACTCCTTTTGGGCCTTTTATTTTGGGGTTTAATCCGTTTCTGCTTGCCATAATTATGCTGCGTATGAGCCTCCTGATGTTGTTACTGTAATTGTTTCGCCTGATGCTAATGCACTTAATAATCTCATTTCTATATTCATGTTCAAATTGAGATCTATGAATGGATTGCCATCACTGTCTATTTGTATCCAGGGTAAATTGCCACGGTTTAAGCCAGATACTATTTGTACTGAGCCATTTGTTCCTGAACCGGCGGGTACTGTAATTGTACCTAAGGGTGCTATTGTTGTGCCATTATTTATTTGCAATACCAAATATTGCTGGGTGGCAGATGTTGATGATATAGCTAGAAAGTTTATTCTGCTGGCGGGGTCATCAGGGGCATAAATTTGTTTTGCTGTGGTGCCATCGGTACTGGTAAAGGATACGGGCCTTACGCCTACGCCTTTGGTAAAGGCTACTATTTCGTTATAATCTGCCATGGGTTATGAGTAATTAGATTTTTTAAAGATTTTAAGGATAACATTATCCTGGTTTAATGATGAAAGGCCTTCGGAAACTTCATTGATGGCCTCTACCAAATTGTTTTTGTCATCGGTTGCGAGGGTGGTCTTATCGCCAATAATACTGTTGAAGGTGGCGGAAGTAACATAATCGGCGTTTGGGGCGCTTCCGGTTGTACTACCAGTGGGGCTGACTAGCGCAAAACCGACTTCGATACAGTTTGAAGGTAGGGATGGCTTTACTGGATTAGCTGATGACGATCCTTCCAGAACCAAGATTGCATTGCTTGTATTTGCATAAACAAGGTCTATACGACTATTTGTTGGGTCGGCGGTTGCTAAAGTGATATTTGTAATAGCCGAACTAGTGTAAGTGATGCCAGTGATTCTCCATGTACCTGCTGATACACTTAAAATTGAACCTGCTACCGTTAGCGCCAAGCCAGTTAGTATTCCGTCTGCTGCGGGTGCGCCTGTGGCAGGCGGGTTGATCCATTGCGTGTTATAGTCGGCTGCATCAATTTTTGATAATACCTGACCTGCTGTACCGCCGGCTACTACACCAGGACCTGTTGCACCCACTGTACCATTTGCTCCAGTGGCACCAGTTGTGCCTTGTGGTCCAGTTGGACCTGTGTCGCCAATTAATGAAACACCTGTTCCCCATGTACCGGATGTTTTGGGACCGAATAGCGCATAGGTTGAAAGGTTTATGTAATAATCGCCATTATTGCCAATACTGTTGGATGGATCGGTAGTGCCGCTCAATAATGTATTGCCGTTGGTGCCATTTGTTCCATTAGTACCTGCTGTTCCCTGTGGTCCTTGCGGGCCTGTCGCCATTGAGAAGACTTGTGCCCAAGTGCCTGATGTACGTAAGTAGAATATGCCTGTTGTAGTGTTAATGTAGCTATCGTTATCGGCTCCAATTGTACTACCAGGAATCCCTTCGCCGTAAAGTAAAGCGCTTCCGGAGTTTGTTGATGTTGCCTGGGCATATACTTGTGCCCAGGCAGTATTCGTTTTTTGGTAAAATGCGGGGGTATCGGTCTTGAAAAATACATCGCCATTTTTACCGGAGTTGTTTTGAGGGATAACTGTTCCGAAAGTAATGGCAGCACCGGTACTAATGTTTGCGGATATGAATTGCAGCAATAAGGCAAAGTCAAATTGATAATCGACATTGTTGCTGACTAATACAGAGACATCTGTTGTGCCGATGGCGGAGGCTACGGGGAGTTCGGTTATTGTTTTATCTGCCATTAGTTTAAGAATTGGGTTATAGGTAAAAAGCCATCGTTTTGGCTGAAGCTGTCGCCCGGATAATTGAAATCGTTTTTGTCGATTCCACGAATGCGCGGACCTGCCTGCCTGGCACTTCGGTTTTTGCCGTTATAGTTCCATAGCGGGAAATCGGCGCGGTTATCCCACAAAAACTTTTCAACCTCATTAGCATGTGCGTTGGCTACGCTGCGGTGTTGTTGCACCAGTTTGGTTATTTCGGTTGGGGATAGGGTATCACCATTGTCATGATGTTTAATAATTGGGCCGGTTGCAGTGTAATGTATCGCGTCACTTTCAATAAAGCGGGCGAAAGTGAAGTATACCAGCATAGGTAATAAGCCCTCGTATAGGACAACGTGCCCATAACGGTCAAGGTATTCGGACCCGTTCAGTAAATCTTTATATGGTTGTGGCGTATTATCCTGTAAGGTGCCATCAGCATTAAAATACTGAATGAAATCATAGTATAAGGCATGCCCTAAAAAGGGTTTCAGGTCGAGTTCCTGGGCTTTTTTAACGAATACTTTTATGCGTTCAGGCTTAATATTTACAGAAAGATCCTCGTAATTCTGAAATGTGATCTGGTCGATCAGGTATATTTGGTTCATTTTTAATGAGTGATTGAGTGGATTAGTGATTGAGTGAATGATTAGGGAGAATAGTGATTAGTAATGTAACCAATCAGCTTATTCAACAGACTCACTACTCACCCGAAGTCACCATTGCTTCGGCTTCGGTTTGTTTGAAACCGTAGGCGTATACCAGCACGGCAATTTTGTTTTCTGCGGGGATGTCAGCTAGGATTAGCTGGTTAATGCTTGCGCCTGCTGTTATTCCCGCGTTGTCATCAGCAACATTTGTTGAAACCGGAATAATATTCCAATTGCCAGATGGGTTGATATTGTTATAGAATTGGCTGAATATATCCGCGAAAATTTCTGACAATTCTAACCTGTCTGCTTCAGTATTATCGTTGAATTCCTTGATTGCTTCCTTTTTTTCGCTGCCGTTACTCAGACCCGATGTTTTTTCGGAATTTATGAGCTCTTTCGGAATTGAAAAGCCTTTGATAATGCGGGCTTCAACCGATTTCTCCGTGCTCTCGAAAAGCTTATCATTATTCTGAATGGAATAAGGCTGAAATTCTGGTTTTGAGTTTTCGTCTTCATACTCGATTACAATAATCTTTTGCGAGCTTTTTGTTCCCTGGAATGCTCCCAGATCTTGTTCCAATTGCGACGGGGTATTGTAATAGTGCTGTTCATCGCTGTCAGGCCGTGTATTGTCTGCTTCCTCTCTGCGACTTTGTATGAAAAGCATCGTCGATGGGAGAAATCCTGTAGAAACTTCACGGTTATTAAAAATCTTTATACCTGCTTCGGTCTCAAAGTCTTCCCAAACGCTGTCTGCTTCAATTAGTGGATAGTCGTTTATCTCGGGGTTGCAATAGAGTAACTGACCTTTATAGTTTTCCCATCCTCCTGCATTTATTACCTGTTGTTTTATGACTTCTGGATTTGGATCATACGCATCAAGAAAAGTGATCTTGTTGCGCATAATGTTTTTCCAGGTTTTTCGGCCCCAATCGGAGTAGATGGCGAACTTGCCCATAGTATCCTGGCAATCAGTATCACCCATGCGGATATCTTCGAACTTGATATAATTTACAGATGCTATTTTAAAATTCGCATTGTAATTGATGTGAATACCGAAGGCAGTGAACAGTGATTTATCGGTAGCAATGGCTTTTAATAATTTGGCAAGTGTTAGTCCGTTTGCGTTGATGAGCTGTTTGCCTAAATCTGGTTGTTCAAAACCATTGCCAGCGATAAATTTGGCGCGTTTATTCCAGCAATCTTTTGCTGTTGGCGAACCGGCCACCAGCTCGAGCATACGCTGTGGATAAGCGTTATCCATATCGTAATTGAGTATGCCAAAGGTTTGGTTAGGCCTTACTAATATGCGACGTTCAATTTGTGGTAGATAGGTCTTCATTGGTCCCCCCGACCCCCTGAAGGGGGAGTTAGTAATTCAGCCGGGTAATCGGTTTGAATTTGGTTGTCATTTGATTTTTTTGTCTCGGTTTGCATATCTACATCTTCTCTATCTGTAATTGAATGCTGTATTTCGAATAACACGGCTATATGCGGGTATCTTTCCAGGTACCATTCCGCTTCGGCATCGCTTATATTATCATTATGATGTGTGGCTGATGAACCGGGCGCGAACTGGTGTTTGCCGGGTTTTAGTATGTATTTCTTTTTTGTCATTGGTTTGATTGTTCATAGTTCATGGATCATAGTTCATTGCACTTTTTCAGATAGTTCATAGTTGAATGAAACCAATCAACTATGAACCATCAACCATGAACTAAGAAGTTGCTACCAATGCTTCCAATGCCGCTATTGTGCTGGCGAATGTTGCTGTACCGCTTGTTGGCGCGATAGACACCGCACGTGGCGGATATGGCTCCCTTAATTTATCGGGGTTGGTTAATTTTAATTTGTAGCCGCCATCCATGGTTTCGTCGGCTGCGCTGCGTTCGGCATCTGTTAAAATCAAGCCGTTTACTGCACCGAATAATTCGATTGCTGTGTCGCTGGAGTTGTAGTTGTTTACCGCGATAGCGCATACACGGCCGTAGCCCATTGCTTGTAGTTGTGTTTTAATGTCGACAGAAAAACCGGCTACGTTGAAGTCTATTTCCTCCGTGTAACGTGGGCCAACAGATGTTTTTGCCAGTTTTGAGGTGGTGTTGAAACTGTTGTTTGTGCCCTCGAATTTGTAAACCTTAGCTGCATTAACTGCTGTAAGGCCAGTAACGATTAAAGGGTTGGTAGTATCAAAGGTGAGTGTGAAATCATCCTGGTTAAAGACGTAGATCAGATCCTCTATCCCCGCGGTTACGGGTTCATCGGTTCCTATAGCGAAACCTGCGTTTATTTTATTGTAGATTGACATTTTTGTTTTAGTATTTAGTAGCTAGTATCAAGTAGCTAGTATTTTGATTTTTTGTGAGAGATAAGCATCAAGTAAAAAGAAAGGAATCTTGCTACTTGATACTATGTACTTGCTACTTCACTTATGCTGACAGGTAGAATATTTCGTTAGCGAATTTGAAGTTTACGGCGGCTTTCATGCGGGCTTTCATACGGACAACGTTATCGTTGGTGTAAGGCTTCATGTAAACAGTTGACAGTTCGGACTCATCACCTAACAGATCGACACCTAAGAATAGGTTTGAGGCACGGGCACCCAGAATGGTATTTGCTTGCCAGTGATTCATTAATTGTAATGGCATGCCTAAGTAATCCATTTGTTTGCTATCGGTAAAGGCGTTTAGTACGTTAACCGCTTTGTTTGCCTGTGCTTGTGCATAAGCATAGCCTACGTGTAGAGGGATTTGTAGGTTGAAATCATCTTGGCTACGATCGGCAGGGTCAAGCTGAGAATAAACGCTTGATAAAACTGATAATACATTGCTTGCGTTGATGTAGCTTATTGTAGCATCTGTTGATGTACCGGTGAAAGTTGCTGCTTTACGGGTGTTGATCTCGTTATAATTACGTACCAGTTTAAAACTTGTTGCGCTTGCAATCTGGATGAAATATGACTGGCCTTGTAAGCTGATGCCTGGTGTGCCGTTAGTGGTGTCTTTGCTGGTGCCGGTAACGTTGGTTATGGTTACCACATCGCCATCGGATAGGGTAGAGGTATCAGCTACGGTTACTAGACCTGTCGCATCAATCGCGCTCGCTTCTGTTGAAGTTGCCGGTTTGCTTAGGCCAACTTTGTAAACGCCTGATGCTGCGGAAATAGATGGTAATAAACCTGTGAAACCTGCGGTAAATGCAGCTTCTTTTGTGGCTGATTTTCCTAACCAGTACAAACGCTCGTTGGCTATTTGTATTTTGGTTAGATAGCGCTGAACCATAAAGTCAGATAGGTCGACTACGCCTTCGTAATCCATAAAGGCGCCGGGTTGCAGGCTTTGGGCTTCCCATGATTGTACGAGCTTGTCCCATTGTTCCTGTTTCATAAATTCGTAAACTACCGGGTCCAGATAGCTTTCGTTTTGTAGGGCGGTTGTGCCCTGATCGGCAAATATGCCTGATGGGTCCTGGAGCACTACGTCGTCATCCACATCAAGTATTACCTTGCGCGATTTTACGTCGTTAATAACTGTTAGCAAACCTCGTTTTACCGAGTCGGCTTCCAGCAGTGTGCTGGCCATGAACCCGGCCAGCGCTTCGCCGGCATAGGTGTTGTTTGTAAATGTAAATTGAGCCATTTATTTTGAATTGGTTTTTTTGAGAGTATCAAGTAGTTAGTATCAAGTAGCTAGTACTTGGTTGGGTTTATAAGGCTTGGTTTAGAATCTTGATACTAGATACTTGCTACTAGTATCTATTTAGAAATTGCTTTTTTAACTGCGTTTTTTGCCAGGGTGCTGGTAGGGGCGAAGAAAGGTGTTTGTTCGGTTTTGGCTTTGTTGCTGCGTTTGGAGCCTTCGGGGGTGAAGTTTGAGCGGATCTCGTTCTTTACTTCTTCGCGGGTTTTGCTTAGGCGGTCGTTGGCTGTTTTAAGGGCGGCCTGAGCTTCGCTTAGTAGCGCGTTTTGGGCATGTAGCTTTGCTTTGATGGACTGGATCTTGTTTTGTACATCGCCGGGTTTTGCTTTTTTGAATTTGTCGGATGGCGCATCGTCATCATCGTCCTGGAAAGTGTCAGGATCGGGATCAGCATCTGGATCGGACAGGGGCGGAGTGACTTGCTGTACCGTGCCGCCTTTAACCGCTATCTTGCTTCCGCTTGCAGTGGTGTAAGTGTCGGCCGGAGCGGGTGTGGTCATGTCTGCATCCTGGTAAACTTCGGTGCCTTCGTCCATTGTGCCGGCGTGGTGCAGGGTACCTTTGTCGGTAATGGTTTGTTTGTTCACTACTTTTTTAAAGTAGTTCATAATCTTATCCAAAACCGATGAGGTTTTTTCGATAAGTTCTCTGTTCTCCATGTTCATGTTGTTTTTACTGTGTTTATTATTGTTGTTTAAGAGCTTGTTGATGCAGCGCTGGTAAACTGCGGGAGCGGCGCTGGTGTAATTTTTAATGAGCGTACTATTGGTGATCTCGGTGCTGTAATCTTCGATGGCATCGATAAAGCCAAGGTCGAGCGCCTGATCGGCGGATAACCAGGTGACGGAGTTGATTAGACTGTTGATGGTAACTCCGTCCAACCCGGTTTTATCCATGTAGATTTGCGCCAGGCGCGATTGTACTACATTTAGCATTTGCACATCTTTAAGCAGCTCATCGGCATTGCCGCCGGAGCCTACCATAGGTTTGTGGATCATTAAGAGCGCGTATTTGCTCATCACTACACTATGGCCGCCCATGGCGACGATAGAAGCGGCAGAGGCAGCCAGCGCATCGATGTAGGTTGTTACGTTGCCGGTGTATTTTTTTAGCAAATCGTAAATGGCTATGGCATCAAAAGCGCTGCCACCAACAGAGCTTATGTGCACTTCTACATCCTGGCCGTTTGCTGCCTCTAGTTGCCACTGGATATATGATGATGACAGGCTGCCGGAGCCTATGCAATCAGTATCGGTATCGTATAGGTAGATTTTGTAGGGTATGTTTTGGTTCATGGTTTTTAGTTGATGGTTCATGGTTGAGAGTCCATGAATCATAATGAAAGTATTTATCAGATTTGACCGCCGATCTTCCGATGGCTTAATATGCCGATTGGCATAATTCAAAGGTCGGTATTAGTTTTTGATTTAGTGCTGACACTGTTTTGTCAGTACTTTTTGTTTTTTGGATTTCACTGATTGGGGGGGTGATTTCACCGATGGTGGGTTGGTTTATTCAAAGATCGACATTCGTTTTTTATTTAGTGCTGACAGTGTTTTGTCAGTAGCCCCCTCCAAATCTCCCCCGGTAGGGGAGACTTGGATTTGATATATTCAAATATCGGGATAAGGTTTAAATAAAGTGCTGACACTGTTTTGTCAGTACTTTATTTGCGTTAGGGATAGGAACGGATACCTGCCTCGCGGTTAAGGCCAGTGCAGTATAAGTGGATAGCCCGGGCCGGAGGTAACGCCCAAATAGTTTGCTTTTGTGAGCTTCGTTGACTCACCCCGACTACGCTTCGCTAGTCGACCCTCTCTCCGCCTTTGGCGTAAAGAGGGTGAGCTGCAAATTAATTTATCGGCCTTAATATTCTGCTCCAACGTATTTTGTTGAATAAGCCTTTGTTTGGATCTGTACTGAACCAGGTGATCATGGCTTTGCCGATGATATGGTCCTCGGGTACGTAGCCCCAGAAACGTGAATCCAATGAATCGTGGCGGTTGTCGCCCATCATCCAGTAGTAATTCATTTTAAAAGTGTATGTATCCGTTGCTTTACCGTTTAGTGTGTAACCGTTTCCTGAGCGGCCTAAGTGATTTCCTTCGTATTTTTCGATCGCTGTACTGTATAGAGCAACTGTAGAATCATTCAGTTTGATGGTCATGCCTTTTTTAGGCAAGGTTAAAGGGCCGAAATTATCTATGTTCCACTTAAATTTCGGATTGCTTGGGAATACTTCTGCATCGTACTGGCCTGCTGGTGCCACAACCGGGGTTATGCTCTTTATGTTTGAATAGCTTTTTAAGGTAGCCAAATTATCAACCGGGATAATCATCTCGTAAGTATTAGCGGCAGACTGATTTACTATGGTGATATTCAAATCCTGGAATATTTGTGGATTCATATCGGCGCCATCAGTAACTACGGTGTATGATGTTTGTGCTTTTGGTGCGTTTGGTACTATTTTCCCGTTGATATAAACCTGTGCGTTAACAATGGTTAGTACATCGCCGGGGATAGCGATGCAACGTTTGATTAGGGTTGTTTGCTGATCTACAGGGGTGCCGGTTTCTGATGGCTTGTTAAATACTACTATATCACCATTTTTTACTGTTGTAAAACCCGGTAAACGGAAGTATGGTAATTGTACACCGCTCCAGTAGGTTTTCGCGCCGTACATTTCGGGCTCGGTAAATGGTATGGAAAATAACGTTATTGGCATACGTGCACCGTAGCTGAACTTGCTTACAAAAAGATAATCGCCGGTTAATTCGGTGCCTTCCATTGATCCTGAAGGGATTGCATACGCAGAAAACAATAAACCACGAATAATAGTAGCAGCTATGAAAGCAAAAATTAAGGCATCAATCCACTCGCGTGTTTTTGATTTTTTAACCGTTGGCGTAGTTTTTTTGTTTTTTGAGAAGAATTTCCAATTCATGATAAAACAAGTTTATCACTTTAGATTGAAACAGACAAATGTTGTTACAAAATAATCTTGTTAATTATCTTCGAAACTGTTTAATGCGCGCCAGATTGTACGTTCATCTTTCTTAAATTTTACTTCAGCTTCCAGTACTGCCTGGCGCTTGCTGAGGTTGCGTGTTTTGATCTGGGCCTGTATCCAAAGATAGATTTCGCGGTAAATGAAAACTTTGGCGGTGATGAAGCCGGCTTTGTACATGGCTGAGAAAGTACCTTCGTCAAAGAGGAGGTTTGCTGTTTGAATATTCATGTTGAGTATTTAGTAGCTAGTATCAAGTAGCTAGTATTGAAGTGGAAAAGGCAGGATCGAGGAATTTTAGCGATAGCGCAGGTACTTGTTACTATGTACTAGCTACTAATTAAAGGTTCACCCTATTGATGGTTTGGGCGAGGATGTTTTGCTGGTTGTTGATGTCTTTAACATCTACATACACCGGTGGGAAGTTGTTTACCATTTGGTAGGCGATGGAGTTGGCCAGGTTTTTATTATCGGTTACGGGTTGGTTATAGTAACGGTTGGCATCGCCGCCATCGGTGAATATACCACCTACCGCAAACCCACGACCTGTATTGGTGGTAGAAAAATCCCTGCCGCCGAAACCTACATTTATGGCGCTTACGAGGTTGCGAGCCCATGGATCGCGCATGGCTTCGGAAACTACGATGCCTTCGCCAGAACGAAGGTAGGCGTTTGTGTTATCGGTGCGACTGTAGCCGGGGAGTACGCCTCCGCGCCCGTCTGACGCATAATGTAAGCCCCCTTTTGCATAGGCAGGCGGTTTTTGTGATGCTATTTTGGCTACTTCGGCAGCGGTTTCGGCAACTACTACGCCTACACTCAGCGCAGCCAATAAACCACTTTGTGCTGATACTTTAGTTACCGCCAATGCACCGTTAATTACAGCTTGTGCAATTGATAGTTCCTGTTCCTGCTTAAACGCCTTTGCTTTTACCTGGTCTTCCTGCTTTTTATATTTTGTGTTGATTGCCAGTTTTTGTGCAGAGGTAAGGCTGCTATTGCTTAGCTCGGCATTTTTATCCTTTTCAAGCGCGGCGACTTTTGCTTCGGATTGTTGTTTGATACTGTTTTCGAGGGAGCTGATTGCATTTGTAGCTATTTTGCCCGCTGATGCCTTAGCTTCGGCTTCAATTTGTGTGAACGCTTTTTTATAGATATTTACAGAGGCCGTTGCTGTTGATTGGGTTTGGAGGGTAGCCGGGGTTCCTGTAGGCATGGTTTTATTTTGAAAATCATTACCAGCGGTATCACTTACGCCTGCGCCTTTTGCCTGATCAAGATCCGGTCCTCTTGAATTTGATTGAGCAGCTTTATTTTCTTCATTGTAAACATCCTGTGCTTTTTTACGTACCTTTTCAAGATATTCTATTTGCTTGTCAGTAGAGTCTTTTACTTTCTTCTCATGTTTATCAACTGCCTGTCCGGCTTGATCATAGCCATTATTGTAAGCTGTTACCATTGCCGTAGTTGTAGTTACTAAGCCTTCTTTTACTTTGGTAATCGCTGTGCCTATTTTATCGGTGGCATCTGTTATCCCAGTAGATGCTTGTATGGCCCCATCGGCTATCTTTTTAAAATCAAGGTGGATTATTCCGTCCAGTATCACCCCGAAAGCTTTGAAGCGGTTGATGATATTTTGTTCAATAATCTGCCCTAAATGTTTTATGGATTCGAGCGGATGCGAAAACGCATTCATAATTCCATCCTTTAGTGATTGGAAAAAATCACTCACTTTATTTACTACCACACCAATGGCAGAAATGGCACCTTGAATTACTTTTGTGCCGGTAGGGGAGTTTATAAATGTCGCTATAAGTTGCTGAACTATATCCAAAAGCAGGCCAAATCCGTCGGCTTCCATAGCTTCGCCAATACCTTTTAAACCGCCTTTTACTACTTCAAATCCGGATTTCATGGCATTGAATCCCTGGGCTACATCTTGTAGGCTCGGCCCAAATTCTCCGGATATGTCTTTAATTTGATCAAAAGAAGTTTTAAGTAAGTCGATAGTTTGTTTGTGGCCATCAAACGCTTTTTTGCTATCGTTTATCTTACTTACCTGGCCATGAAAGGCAGTTGCCGTTTGATCAACGTTACTTTTTAATTTTTTAGTGCTTGATGCACTTTTAGCAGTAGTTGATGCATGCTTGCCGATAGATGCCGCAGCTGAATCGATGCTGCTTTTCTGTTGCTTAGTAGCCTGCCCAAGAGAATTAAGCTGTGTACTTAAACCTTTAGTTTTTGAAGAACTATTACCGGCTGCTTTTTGTGTGTTTTGTAGTTGTTTATTTAATGATCCTAATGTAGCCTCTGTGGTTTTAGCAGCTGTACCTAAACTACCAAGTGAAGTTGTTTGTGTATTTAATTGTGCGGTAGTGTCTTTCAGGCTTTTTTGGAGTGCATTAAGTTTAGCGGAAACGGCATCATAAGTAGCCGAGTTTTGCTGACCGGCCGCATCTAATTGCTTTTGCTGCGTCAGCAGATCGTTAATTGTTTTGTTAAGGCTAACAATATTTTGTTGTAATGCGTCCGTTTGTGCGGTAACTGTAATGGTTATGTTTTTGTTTAAATCGTCTGCCATTTTAATTGTGTTTAATATGCCAATTGGCATAATTTGATTGAAAAAATAAGCCCTTTTAGGGCTTATTAATAATAATCCTAATTTAGAAATCTGAGCTTTCTTTTGCTTTCTTTTGGGCGTCCCGCATATCTGTAAGCACACCATCAAAATAAGTAAGCTTTACCATAAGATCTGTATTAATACTCATTTGAATAGAATTTTTGCCAGAGTTCCAGTTGGTTATATAATCGGCATCACCTTCCTTAATCGCGGTTATTTCATAACCATCACCGTCCTTAAATGGGGTGCGGAATGTTTTTGTTGATTCTCCTGAGCCATAGATGTCATTAATATCGTTAAGAAGATCGTTATAGTAATCAATTGTTTTATCTTCAGGTGTAGTTGAAAAAACAAAAAGAGCATTACAAGCCTTATCGTTAACAAACCTAACTAAAAAACCTGATGTAAGCCTATGTCCCAATTTTACATTGTTGAATGCAATTTGGGTAAGGTTTGAATTTGCTTTGTCAACAACGCCTCCTTTAGCCCTGATAGCTGCCAATACTACGGCTTTACTACTGCCAAATTTGATACCTAAAAATCCATCGATAGGTTTAGTTGTTTGTGAAAATCCAAAAAAGGGAATTAATAATAATGCGACAAGTAATATTTTTTTCATTTTGATAAAGTTTAATATCTGTAAAAATATATAATGAAAATATATTTTGCAAAAAATATTAGCATTTTTTATTCCTGCAATTATTAGCCTAGTTGGACTAATTCTACTTTACAAGGTTGGCCTTTGCGCCAACTATCTATTTTGTTAATATAAAAATAGGCATTGTGTTGTGCTAAATAAATGGGAATCAGTAAGTCAAGCCCGGCAATATCGCGCGGGGTTAACATAAAGTAACGAACTATTATTTTGGTGTTTTGTAATATCTTTTGCAGGTCTGTATAGTATTTGCTTCTTAGCCCGGGGAGTTTCTGGTTAGGCGTATTTGAGGGCATATCGCACCAGCAAAGGTTATAGTCGCCATCGGGTTTGTAAAAGTAAGGGACGCTTATAACATCATTTATTTGGATGGGGGTGTTGGTGCCATCAATAAATGTTACTGTTGTTTCGCCGTTGAGCTGGAGTTTTTGATCAACCAATAATCGGGGAGCTACACTTATTGTAAAATCTGCAGGACCTGTGGCAGGTGCGGAGGTATCGTCGATCATGGTGATTTGGGCGATGGTGCCGCCAATGTAAGGGCGGTTAAATGATGGCCCGAATTTGCTGACGATCAGGTCTGTTGGTACCGCGCTGAGCGTTTGATCGTTAATAACCAGTTGATCCCATCCAAATTTTAAGGGTAAAAGGTTTGCATCGGTTTGGTACTCCATACTATTTACCTGCGCGTAACTACCGAGCTGGAAATTTACCTGTTTACCCTGATCGATACATTTTAAAGTCCAATCTTTTGCTACGGGGATATTTGCTACTATATCCCTTAGTGAGGAGAATGTGATTGTTTTGGTGTAAACATCGGTTTGGCAGATGATGCCGAAACGCTGGAAGGTATCTTTTAGGAAGTCCTTTTGAGACATATCAGGCAGGATGCGTTCGCATTGCACCACCTGGCCGAATTTCACAGTAGTGTTTTGAGCTGCGACTGTCCAGGTGGCACCTGCAGATAATGTAAATGAGGCGGGGGTGTTTCCCTGAAATTCGTATCCGATGTATAAGCCCTGTCCTGCTGCCAGTTCGGTACTTGCAGAAAGCGTGGACCGATAAATGTCAACATAGCCCACTACGTTGGCTCCATCACCTGTACCAATGCGATTATAACCAGTAGTAAAATCAAACTGCATTTGTGAAAGCACTGCATTAGGTTCGCCGGGAGTGGTGATCCAAATGATAATATCCATGTAGGATGGGTTTTTGCCGGTAACGTGCCCCTGGAAACGCAAATGCGGAATGTTTACAGTAACTAATACGCTTTCTCTACCTGCAGCCGTAAACCCGTGACCGAATTGAAATTGGTTATTCCAATTGGTGTTGATGATGGTCCAGCCGATGTTACCCTGCGGGTTATTGGCGGATGGGTGGCTTACATTTAAATCCTGGGCAAGTTGCATGGATGCTACCTGGTTGGTGGTGTTCTGAAAATCGATCCCATGATCAAAACTACCGTTACTAAACTGGGCAATAAGCAAGGGGTAAAGCGGGTCGGTAAGTAGTGAGCCTTTAGCTGCGTAGCCGGTAGACTGGATCATTAAATCGATAGCTTTTTTGATGAAGAAACCAGGGCGTTGATTACGCACATCAATGGGTTGGGTAAAATCTACCGGATCTATCATTCCATAGTCGACAATAGGGTAGATCCAACCGTCCTGCTCGGTGTTTTTTTGGCTGTTGGCAACGGTTTCCAGGTCCCAAGTATGATCGAAAGGTTTCCATGGTAAATTAGAACCGTAATTGCTCCATTGGCTTGTGCTATCGCCCATGTCGGCAATCTGCCCGCCTAGGGCATCAAAAAAATCGACATTGCCGGACAAGATGGTTATGCTGGCGGTATCGTCATCCACCTCATTAATTTCGGCGATGGCATTGGGTAATATCTCTATACCATTTTGGATGATTTTTGCTTGCAGGGTGGTGTAAGGTGTTGTGCTTTGAATGCTAATATCGTCGGCGAAGCCTAAAATAGTCCTGTTATTTTGCGTAAGTGGTATTTTGAACTGGTTGCTGGTATTGCCTTGCTGATTTTTTACCTCTGCCAGGTCGTTGATCTGGAAGGTGAGGGCGATGGGGCTATCGTCGGAGATGTCAACGGGTTTATCGTTGAGGTAGAGTTGGAGATTAGTCATTGATTATTTATTTGTGCTTTTATTGGTTTTATAATTTTGTCTTTGGTATCGCTGACGCTAAATCGTCACTTTCTTTTTCCGCAAAAGAAAGTAACCAAAGAAAACTCCCGGCTGCGCCTGCCTCTATTATTGTTAGTACTTTTAGTTGGGTCTGTGCTACCCGAGCCAGACGATGCCGGTTTTGAGTGGGTAACGTTGGGTCTGTACTTTTATGGGATGATTATATCTTAATCACTACTTCCTAATCACCATTCACTACTCACCAAACTATTGCGTTTGGATATTAATTGACGGCATATTGAATGTGATGCTGAATGGTGCCTGGCCGTTGATGGTTTCATACTCGGTGAAGGTGGCGGTGTTGAGGACTACTGTTTGCCATTGTACGGGGTTGGCGTTAGTCATCATTTGTACTTTGGGCGAGTATTTGATGGATTGTAATCCTTTGATGTCGGATATGCTTAGGTCTTCGGCCATGAGTTTCATTTTTTGGCCGGCATCTTTGCTGATGACTTCTTCAACACCGTCCTGTTCCTGCCAATCCTGGACAAAGTTTTTGATGATGGTGGCGTTTTGCACATCAAGCGAGATTTCCTGATTGTAGTTGAAACGGTAATAATTCCATGATCCTGTTAAGCCTATCCAGCGCATATAAATGCCGTTGATATCCGGGGCATGATCCACCCGTACTGATTGGGTTTGGGTTATTTGAACAGGATTGCCGTTTGTATCATTGTAATATACGGCGATAGTGAAATAATAGACATTTAAAGGCAGATCAAGATTGATGTTGATACGATTCAGCCCGGTTTGCGCGGTAATAGGTGTTGTAACCAGGTTTTGTGCCGCGATGACGAGTTTTGATGCATCCTGATTTAATAGCCATGAGCCATCATCATTTAACAAATAAGAGGTTTCATTACCACCGGGTAAGGGGTTACGGTTGATGTCCTGCAAAATGATCTGGTAATATAACTGCTGCCCGGCAAGCGTTTCGGAATAGATAAACGGCAGATCAAATGGATAACCGTTGGTAAAGGCAGGTTCGCCGAAATCGGTAACCCATTTTGCGGGTGTGGATGGGGCGGGGAATGGCACATAATCCGCCATGTTGCCGCCGTTTTTTGTTTGGATCTGCCGGGCGGTGTAAGTTACATAGTAGGGGGCCGCGATAGCTATATATGGCGAAGTAATGGTAGTGCCGGGGTTTTGATAATCATCGTACTGCTCGGCATATTGGATGGTATAGCTGGCTGATAAGTTGGCGTCGCGATAATTTATTGAGGTGTAATCGCTATTGTCCTTAGCTTGCAGTAAACTTTGCAGGAAGTTTGAAATATCTGCCTGAACAATACCCTGGTTATTTGGGCGATTTATAGAGGTGATGGTGCTGATTGCATTGGTAAAAGGATCGACATAAGTGATCTGCGTTGATATTTGATAATAGGGTCTTAAAGTGTTCACATTTATAAAACCACTACCGCTCCCATTGTGCGGTGTATTGATCACAATTGAACTGCCATCGGCAGATAGCACGGTATAAACACCGTTATATGCACCCGCATTTAAGTATACATAGATGTTTTGATAATTTAACAAAGTAACGCCATTGGCAGCCGCGGTGGTTATAGCGTTTTGGTTGGCAGTAATAGCCGCCTGGATGGCGCTCATGTCGGCGTTTACGTTTACACGGGCATTGCCGGTAGCTGTATCAATAACTACACTGGTTACTTCAAAGTCCTTACGTTGATAGGTAAACACGATGGCATTGAAAGCGGCGTTCCAACGGCTGGTATTGTTGCCAATTGTTACCGATGGATCGGATATTAACAGGTTTTGCGTGATGGGTATGGTAACTGACGCAGAAACAGCACAACCCAGTGTATTTGCATCGGTACAGTAAACGGTATATGCGCCGCCGTGCAGGCCTGTAAAAACATTGCTGGTTTGGAAGTTGGTGTTATCCAAGCTATACATTATAGGCAAATAGCTGGAGGTGGCGTTGACACTAATCTGCCCGTCGGCTGCGCCGGGTGAACTTTCGGGTTTGGTGACGCTGATAGAACTTATTTGCAAATCACATTGATTAACCGGTGGGGCGGGATTCGGGACATCGCTTTGCCCTGTTACTACCCAGGCATTGTGTATATCTGCAGTAACAGAAGTAATTATACCTGCATAAATTACCTGTGACTGCCCTGCAATGGTGGCTGTTTTTGCCGTGATGGTACCATTTATTGTTTCGTTGTAATTTATAATAATGTTGTTACCGTTTACCGGAATGCCGGTTGTTACATCGGTTAATGCAATGATAACTGTACCGCAGATGTCGGGATGTATGGGATCAGTACCCGACGAGGTATAAGTGTTGATTATTTTTATTTGCGCTAAAATGCTCATATGGGTAAAGCGTTAAGTATTTGGTTTGAAATATTGTCGGCCATTTGTTCTAAGGTTTGATCGAGCTTTGTGTTGATGTTGTCATCGCCGAGTGGACCGGTTAGCAGCCCGGGTTTGCCGGGGAAGCCTACCTTATCAATCTTCTTTTTTATTGCCCAGGCGGCTTTGTCGGGTATGCCTTTGGCCTGGCACCATTGCTGTATGCGTTGTATCATAGGTGGGGTGCCTGGTTGGGCGTTTTTTGATGTTGGTCCGCGGCCGGTTTCAACTATTTGCAGATAGGAGGGGATTTGTAATTGCTGGGTTTGATTATTGGCTGTGATTGTGATGTTTTGGGTGTTGGTGATGTTTTTGGTTTGGAGGGAGTTGATGAGGTCTGTTTGTATGTTTTGGAGGAATTGGGTTATTTCGGGTTGATTCATGGTAGCTGTGGTTAGTTGTACTTAGCTTGGTGTAGAACTTGTTTGTGGTATCGCTGGCCGCTAAGGCGTCACTTTTCTTTTTCCGCAAAAGAAAAGTAACCAAAAGAAAACTCCCGGCTGCGCCTGCCTCTATTATTGTTAGTGCTTTTAGTTGGGTCTGTGCAACCCGAGCCAGACGATGCCGGATTTTTTGGGGTGAACGATGGGTTGTGCTTTTGCATTGGTTGTTAGCTTTTATTATTCTAATCTTACTTGTCATTGCGAAGAACGAAGCAATCGCGAACTTTACAAGGCTACTTTTCTCCGTGCAGTTGCTTCGACCTTTACAGCAATGACATGGTTGTTTAAGCGATTGTAGGGAAGTACATTGTGGCCAAGGTTATGGTTAAACTTACACCTGTGGTATTAACGTCGAATTTGTTGTAGACGGGGAGGCATTTGGCTTTGTCGCCGGCTTTGATGCGGAAGTAGCGGCCTTCGCCTTCGCGGTATTTGGAAGCTTTTACAATGAACTCGTTTGCCATTTGCAGGGCTTGGGTTACATAAGTTTCGTTGTCGGTTGTGTATTGGTCGAATTCGGTTTGGTAGAGGAATTCGAGGTATACAGAGAAGGTGTTATCTACCGAGCCGTTTATTTGCGGGGATACTTCTACGGGTTGAAGTGGGTACATGAAGACTACTGGAAAGGTCGCGTCATCTGCAAGAAGATTAAGCTCGTTGGCGGTGCCGTAGATAAATGTGGGGGTATTGCTTAGGGTTTGGGTTATGGATTGGATTTGGTTGCGAATCATGATTGGCGTTTTAATTTTAATGTTGTAGATACATATCGTTGATGATGTCAGGTGGTATCGCTGCCGCTAAGGCGTCACTTTTCTTTTTCCGCAAAAGAAAAGTAACCAAAAGAAAACTCCCGGCTGCGCCTGCCTCTGTTAATGGTAGTGCTTTTAGTTGGGTCTGTGCTTACCGAGCCAGACGATGCCGGTTTTTGGGGTGAATCTAGGCCTGTGCTTTTGCATTGGTTGCTTTTATATTTTTTGCGTTAGGGATTGGAACAGATACCGGCCACTTTGACGGGGCTCAGTGCAGGCCTGCGCTTAATTCCTCGCGGCGTATGAGTGGAAAGCCCGGCCGCAGGCAACGCCCTGAATTTCCCTGCATAGTTCGCGATTGCTTCGTTCCTCTCAATGACACTTTGTTAAAGATTTATCTTTGTGCCTGGATCAGTTCTGCGTATCGTTTTTGGTATTCGGCTTCGGTTTTGTTTAATAGTAGTTTGGTTAGGATGCGTTCGTAGGGCATATTTAAAATGGTGTCCCATTTGGTGATGTCGCCGGCGGCAAGGGAGTTTATGGTGTTGATATACTTAAACTTTTCGAATGCGCGGATGCCGGCTTTTTTTTCCAGAACTGTTGCAGGCGCTGCCAGTAATTTATTTTCTGTTTCGATAAGTTGGGATAACAGGAAAAAAAATGTTTGGCTATGGGCAGTGCCTCCGTTACCCTAAGTTTTTTTATTTCGGTGGTAAATGCTTCGGCTTCATATTCGTTGTAGGGCTTGCTGGTTGCCTTGCAGTAAAAGTAATGGGCAAGTATTTGGCAACAGGCTTTTAATGACGGGTTGAAATAATCCTGCCAGTCTTCTTCACCATAAATTTTGATGCATTCGCTGATCTCATCGGCAATAATTTCGCGGGCGGCCATGAATGCGCCTGCTGGTTCGATTGATAGGTTTTTCATGACTTTTACTGTGGGTTTGCCTGCTGATAAAATGATTTGATCGGGTATGGTATCGCTATTATACAATTGCGCGATTTGATGGGACAGTGATTGCACTACATCGCCAAACAATTGGAAGTCGGTAAAATTCAGGACCGTTTTTAGTTGGTCGGACGGGATGCCGGATAAGATGCTGATGGCATCGATATCATTCAGGTCGGGCGTTTGTTGCAGATCCATCATTTGCCCCAGCGTAACTTCGTTAAGTTGTGTGGGGATGCTGACGCGGAGTTTTCCGGTGGTGGTTTTGAGTGTTTTTTCTATCATACAGTAATTAAGTTTTTTAACGGATCGGTCCAGCCGGGTTGTTGGTAGGGGAGTCGGGTTTTTATTTTGCCGGATGAGCGGGTGTTTAATTTATTTAGGGCCACATAGCGCAGTGGATCAATTAAATGGTTCCAGGTATCAACCGGTTCATTAATGGGTTTGCCTGATCGGTCAACCTTCCATTTGTAGCGGTCGAGCTCCTTGCGCAGGTTTACGCTGCGGCGGGTGACGTTTATTTTGTAGCGTTTCAGGATGTCGATTGAATGCTGGATACTATCCGGGCCTTTTTTGGCACCTTTTACATTCCAACCCTGTCGGATAAGTTCTTCTATTGATTTTGGTTCGGCACTATCGGCGATGATCTCTGTTTTTTTACTGATGCCTGCATCCTGCATTTTTTTGGAAATATCGGTGTTGGTTAGGTGCGTTTCGTAGATCAGCTCATCAAGCCAAAGTTCGCCGTTTTGGCGATAGACCTCGATGCAGCCGGTTTCGTCGTTGGTATAACCGAAATCAAGGCCGGCAGCAATTAAATTAGCGCCTGTTGGTATATCTTCGCAAATGTGCCAGTTATTGGCAAAGACTAAACCCATGATTTTGCCGGTGAGTCCGCGGGCGTATACCTTCCAGAGTTCTTCATCTGCTTCTTTTAGCAACTCGATCTTATCCCGCTCGGATTGTTGCAGGAATGGGTTATGGCGATGATCAGATATGATCAACTCTACATTCTTTTTTCCTATGAGGTGTTCATGTACCCAGAAGTTGCTGTTGGGGTTATAATCGATAAATACCCGTTTGCGGGTACGGAGGGATAACTCATTGTAAATATCATAAGTGATACCATTGGCTTCGTTTATAAATAAATAGTCCCTTTTTCCAGACTTAGCGTCCTGTGCATCGGTGTAACTTTTAAATTCCATCAACGTGCCATTATGAAACTCGAAGATCCTGTCGGTTTTATTATAATTCTTCACCATGGTTTTTAACTGACCGGAACCGTTGTAAATGTTCAAGGCATCGCGCAGGGCACCGGCCTTAAGATTGGGAATATCCTGCCCGACAACGGTGATTACCTGTTTATGGTTTTCGCAGGCGAGGCAAAATAGTACCTGCTCAATAGCATAGGTTTTACCCGAGCTAGTGCCGCCCTGGTTAATGACGGTTTGAGCAGTGGAATGATAGTTTTGTTTGAAGAGTATGGTTGAGGTCATTGGGTCATTGGGTCATTGGTATGATTTTGATGCTGGATGGGATTATTTGGTGGTGCTTCTATCGTTTCCTGTATCATAATTTCTTTTTCGGAACTGACCGGTTTGGGACCACTTTCGATGATTTTTATGCTGAGGGTTTTTAGTGTGGTTTCATCGGTTGTTTTGCTTTCGTGTTTTTCGTTCCATCCCATACTTTTCAGGGCGAATATGGCACCACTTGTTGAATGTTGGTGGAGACGGCTTTCGTAAAATGCTTCGACACGGAGGCAGCCGCGTTTTAGTATTTCAGCGTATTTACCTCTGTGCATGCAATCATCAAAAAACTGCCGACTACTGAAGCCAAGGAACAGCGCCAGACCGCTAATGGTAGCAAATTCGGGTTCGCGGTCCCAAGTTTTGGTGCGGGTTGGTTTGTCGCCTTCTTTTTTGGGTGGCGTTCTGGTCATGCGGTATTTTCCTTTGATGTAGATGAAATATTGGTCGATAAGGGTAGTGAGTTCATCGGCTGTGAACTTCGGATATTTAGGCTTCATGAAATTTATGATTAAAATGCCGAATGGCATAAAAGACAATCAAAGATAGCTAAAATAATTAGTATTTGCAAATGCTGGGAAGAAAATAATTAAAGACGAAATTGATTTGGATTTTAATTAATTATTAGCCAGTATTTTTGCTGATCTTTTGTATCATTATTTTTACTTGTTAAAATTTGTTAAAAAGATTACTTAGGGTAATTTATACACAACTATTTTAACTATTTTTACGTATAATTATAAGTCTACTAGATAAATAAAGGCCCGGCATGAGAAACAAGAGGTTTACTCAATATTTCATTTTAATTTTTTTGCTGCTTTCGGGGGTGATCGTATCATGCCAGAAAGATCAGGAAGTTAAGGATGATGCTTCGGGCAAATCTGACAGCACCTTTATCGCACCGGACAATTATCTTGCTGCAAAAGGAACTTTAACGATAACCTTGCAAGACTCTACTTACAGCTTTGATGCTGCTACTGATTCAATAGCTTTTGTTAATGTGCATAATGGTAACAACCAGTATTTTGGTATTACCGCAATTAATAAAGCGCACAATATGAGCTTTGGCATAAGCAGCGGCGGTTATGCCCTAAGCAACATCAATACTAATGTTGCAGGGAGCCAGTTTATTTTGAAGCCTGATAAAGGAGCTGCTGATCAATATGCGCTAACAGACAGCGCTAGTGTTCAAGATTATGGCAAGATAAACCTTGGTGCTTACAAACAGGATAGCGTACTGGCCAAAGGTACATTTTATACCTACCTGGTTAAAGCGGGATTGGGTAAACCTACTATTTATAAGGTTAAAGGCACATTCAGTTTGCGGTTGAAATAAGCTGCCCGGGTGCTGATGCGAGGTTGCGGGTGCCGACTCTTTTTTATTTTTCCTCATCTTTACAGCTATCATTTTTCACTTAGTAACCCTTAAGTCAAAAAGTGGTTACTACAACCTTATTAGTGGCGCAGATGAGGCAAATGCGGCCTTTTTTGTGTATCTTTGGCTAAATTTTAAAACATTGATGAAAGTATTTATTGCAGGCTTGCCACTTGAAGTGGATGAGGCCGAATTAACAGCTGTGTTTGGTGATTTTGGGCCGGTTAAGTCCCTCAGGATCATTAAGGACCGCGAAACAAAAGAGAGTAAGGGTTTTGGATTTGTGGAGATGGTGAACGAGGATGAAGCTAAAGAGGCTATCAGGTGCATGAATGGCGCCAGCTACTACGGTCGTCGTATTACTGTAAACGTTGCTGAGGACAAAGGCTTTAGCGGCGGTGGCGGCAAAGGTGGTTTTAGACACAATTAAGCTATTATAACATATTATTCTTTTTTGAAAAGCCGGGCATTGCCTGGCTTTTTGCGTTTTAGAGAATTTTTGTACTTTGATTTTGTTGTTTGTCGCTTCGTGCCGCTCATTGCCGCGGCAGGCTACTTCTTTTGTCTTGAAACAAAAGAAGCAAAAATTCAAGTCAAGCCCTGATGCTTCTTTGCCGCACGTGGCCTTCCCAGCAAATCGGCTAGAACCGGGGCCGGAATCTTTTACCCTATGCTTCGCCGCTTATTGCCTGCGCTTCAGTAAAATTTCCTATGCCCTGCAGCCGCACAAGGCCTGCAGGGTTCTAGCCGTTTTCACCCGAAGCTTCGAGCCTGACAGGGAACGTAATTATCTTGGCGTTGAATCTGGAGTTTTGTTAGGCGATGTTGTATCGTCTGGTACATCTTCCTTGGCAGGTTTCTTGAAGTCGAGCTTACCAAACTTATACGTTAAGCTGATACCGAATGAACGGAACGGCACTTCACGCGTACTGGTTTGGTATGAGTTACCGGTATTTGTGGTAGCGGTTTGCGCGATATAATTGCTGAACGGATTTGCAGCGGTTAAGCCAATGCTCGCAGTTTTTTTCCATAGTTGTTTGCGTACCGCGAAGTTGTAAAACGCGAATGCGGGACTTGTACCCTGTATGGTACGTTGTGATGAGCGGTAGTTACCAAATACTTCGGCAGCAAAGCTGGGAGCAAACTCGTAAGAGGCATTCAGGTTAAGGCGATAGGCAAAACCACTAACTGTGGGGTCGCCGGGATTTTTAGAGATCCTATCAGCAAAAAAGTTGTTTGAACGCAGACTGAATTTACCTGTAACAGGGATCGAAATATAAATATTAGCACCCTCGTTGGTTTCTGAACCGAGATTGTACCGCGTGGTTAATTCTACATCTGTGTAATCTGTACCATTAACCGGTAATGTGGCGTAATAGGTAGTGAATGACTGTATATCATTGGTATTGTACCTGTAAAAGGCAGACACATAAATGCTTGGCCCGTTATTGAATGACTTATTGTAGCCTAATTCATAATTATGGCCAAGTTCTGGTTTTAGGTCAGGATTGCCGGTGCTGATATTATGCGGATCGGAAACATTGTAAAATGGATCTACGTCGCTGTATTCAGGGCGTTGCAGGCGGTAGCTATAACTGAATTTAATAGACTGGTCATCACTTAATTTATGTTGTAACACAAAGGAAGGTGCTAATATGCCATAACCCGGAACATTTGTGTTTCCATAACTGGAACTGGTTGTAGTATATTCATAACGAAGGCCAGCCATACCATTTATAAAATCATGGAAAAGCGAAAATGTACCCGATACGTAGTAAGCAAAAACATCGCGGTTGTAATTGAAGTTGTAGGTTTGTCCGGCATCCGGAGAATAGCCACCGTTGTTTAACAAGGTGTCGGTATTTACACTATTGCTGATATCCTCAATAACCGCTTTTGCACCAGTTTCTAACGTAAAGGTTTTGCTAAACGGATAGGTATAATCCAGAGATATATCAGTTTCCCTATCGGTACCTGGGTTTGTGCTCATTGAGCCGGATGTTGGCAAGCTTCCATCTAAATAAGATTGTTGTTGCGAAGCATAGTTATAGTTGCTGCCGAGACTTGATGAGACCAGGAAATCAAGCTCTTCATCTTTCTTGTCAAATGTTTTTTTGTATCCCAAGCTAACGTCTGATGAGTTAGCATGAAAATGGCTAACTGAGTTTAGCGTACTAAACTGATCTTTCAAAATATCATTTGAAACTCCGGTTTCTAACTGTTCCTGGTTGGTTGTACCCACATTGTCGTTACCAAAATGGTTATAGCTAAATGAGGCTGTTAACTGGTCTTTTTTAGTAACATCCCATTGGAAATTAATACCCGATTGGTAGCCGCTCCTTTTAAAAGCGCTGGAACCGTTCTGCAATAAATCTGTTGTGGTACCGGTAGCGGCATCGGTTGATTTGGTTGTCGCGTTAGTAAGTGTTGTGGTGTTGATGCGCTCGTTACCATTAAAAAACGCACCTACGCCAAAATTGCCTTTCTTCGCATTGATATTAAAGGAGCCGTTCTCGAGCCTGGTTCCTGCTGATAAATTAACAGACCCGTTTACACCCTGTACATTATTTTGCTTTAATATAATGTTGATGATACCGCCTGTGCCTGTAGCATCGTACTTGGCACCAGGGTTGGTAATTACCTCTATGCTTTGTATCTGGCTGGCCGGGATAGATTGTAAGGCCTCGGTAAGGCTTGACCCAAATATGCTGGATGGTTTGCCATTTATCAGGAAGCGGATATTAGAGTTACCCTGCAATTCCACGTTGCCATCAATATCAACAGATATTTGCGGTACTTTTTGTAAAATGTCGATAGCCATGCCTCCCTGGGCGGTAAGATCGTTTTGTGGATTGTAAACCATCTTGTCGATCTTGTTTTCAACAGTGGGGCGTTTGGCGGTTATTACAACATCCTGTAGTTGATTTTGTACCGGAGCCAAAAGTATATTGCCTAATGCCGCAGTAGGGGCGGCATCGGTTATTACCGCGTGCGCTATTACATGTTGCTGATAACCAATAAAGTCGATCTTTACAATGTAGTCGCCCGTTGGAAGCCCTTGCATAGTAAAGTTGCCTTTGTCATCTGTAACAACACCATTAAAGGGGGCAGTAGCACCTTGTTTATATAAGCTAATAGTAGCGTAATCAATTACTTGTTTGGTTGTGGCATCGGTAACCTTGCCGGTGATCTTTCCTTTATTTTGAGCCTTAGCAAAAAAGGTAGAGATAGTTAATAATATGAAAAGAACTATGGTACGCATGAGGTAGTTTAATTTTCCGCAAAGGTGTGATTTAAGTTTGAGGAAAATCTGTATATAATGTATATGTTACAATTTAATTAGTTTAAGATGAATTTTTTTCAGAAAAATCATTTCATAGCGTCAATTATAGATTTTGTATCACAACTCTAAACTTCAGAAGTGATTTTATCAATGTTCCCAATCAGTAACTAACCTGTTCTAATTCCTTTTGCTTTATACGAGATGAGTCGTCTGTTCATTTTAACCATTATGCAAATTTTGCTAGATAGTTACAACTTATAGTTGTATTATTACGTAATAGTAAAATATTACCTAGCGAGAAATTCTGTACCTATGCCTCAGGATGTAAATATATCCCAACCCCGAAACTTTCGGTTTTTATTAAAGATACTCTTTAGCGGATTGATCTTTATATTGTTAAATGTAAATGCTTCCGCGGCAATTTACGATTGGCTTGGGGCAACAAGTTCCGATGTAACGGTTGCTAGTAATTGGTCGAACGAAACTACACATGCCGGCGGTGTGCCCGGCAGTGGCGACGATGTTTATGTTGGCGTTAACTCAACTTACCAATATTATTTATTAGTTGTTTTATTAACTGCCAATATTAACTTAACCACCATGCCGGTTGTAACAGCTAATACAACCTGGAAATCATTAACATTTGGTTACAATGCCCCAGCAACCAGCTATATTGATGGCTCCAATACGAGCGGCCCTACCTACGGCATGATGTATAATTTATCGTTGATGGTTAACAGTGGTATAACACTAACCGTAAGCGGAAATGTTACCCAAAATCATAATCCAAGTGTACGGGCGACTTCGTACAATTATCTAACTACAACAATAGGAGGTACAGGTACATTACTATGCAAAGGGAATTTTTTAGTTGGTGATGCAACAACTAAGCCAGACAATACTGTAGCTGATGTTACCAAGGTTGCCCTGCAAATTACTCAGCTAACTATTACGGGCAACATTATTTTAAACTCCAACGGGAACAATGCTTCCGGAGGCAATGCGGGTATTTGTTATCCGTTGTTTTCTGTTGAAAAAGGGACAACCACGTTACAGGGGCAAATCACCTTCGCCACAAATAATAGTCCTTTATTGAGTGGGTATAATATATATAACCCCGGGCAGCCTGGTTACCTCGGGCAGTCCGCCTATCAGGGATATGGTGAGATTGAGGCAGATAATACCGCAGGCAGCCCAAATACATTTGAATTTCAATATAAACAGCCCATTGTAAAAACCGATAATTTTTATGTGTTTTTTGAGGGTGGGGGAAATTCAGGTACGGTATTGTATGATGATCCAAATGCTGAAACCCAAACTGTTTACACTGCTAATGAGCCATCGGCAACAACAACAGCAACATATATAAATATCGTATCGCCATCGTACTATAATCTTACATTATCAGGAGCCAGCGCAAAATCGGTTGATGGAAACAGCACATTAGGAACAGTTACACAGGGTTTAGTAGTGGGTAACAACTGGACAACCAGTGGCGGCGTGGTGAATTTGACCATCAACAATCCTACTGTTGCTATTGGCGCAGGGTGGACAAATTCTACTACAGTTACGCAGGGTACAGGCAGTATAACCACTGGTGGTATTATTACCAATAGCAGCACAATAACAGGTAGTACAGCTACTATAACGGTTGGCGGCCTTTTTACAAATACCGGTACATTTACTTGTGGTACAGGTAGTGTTACTTATAATGGGGGATATACCAATAGCGCGAATTTTACAGCAACAACTACCGGGATGATATATTTTACCGGTACCCAAACCTTACTTGACAATAGCTCTGCCGGAACAACATTTTATAACGTGACCTTTAATAGCCCCGGCAATACAGCTACTACTGCTACCATGACGGCTGGAGTAGGAAACTTTACTTTAGCTGATATAGGTGTACTTACGATGGTATCGCCAGCGCAATTAGTTGCTGGTTCAACCACAGTAGGAGGGGCGGCATACTTAACACTAAAATCGGATGCAACCAGTACGGCTTCAATAGCGCCGATAAGTGGTACATCAACTATATCGGGCAATGTAACAGCGCAACGATACATACCGGGCGGCACATCTGCTTACAGATCATATCGACTGCTTACTTTGCCGGTTAATGTAAGCTTACTGACTAGTAATCAAGCGACGACGGAAGGTTTTATCAATCTGAGTTCTTTAAACAGTGGCATTATTACAGCAGGACCAGGCACGGGTTTTTCCTACACTACTAAAATCGCTAATCCTTTGATGTATTTATATGATGAATCTCGGGCGCAAAATTTTACCGCTTACGTTGCCGGTAAAAATGTGGGTATATACTCATTGGCAACCTCTTCTCCATATCAGGATATATATTATCCCAAAGGAGCAGCAGCTTTACCGGCTCCTACAGCAACCGCCGCGGTGCCTGTTGGTAATTCGGTGCAGGTATACTACGTTGGTCCTTATGTAAGCTCACCAACACTTAGTGCATCTGCTCCTGCCGCTGCAACAACATCGGCAACTGGTTATCTTAATCAGGGTACTATACCCGTTTATGTTTTTCCAAGCACTTCAAGTAAAACGCTTTCTTATAGTCCCGCAGTAAATACTTTGCCAGCACAGGGTTTAGGTTTAAACCAGGTGGGTAATCCTTATGCCAGTAGTATTGATTTGGATAGCCTGTATTTTGATAACAAAACCGGTACAGCTGCTATAGGCCCATCTTTTTGGGAACTGAAGCAGCCAAGCAATATTTTTGTTGCTTACAATGCTGCAAGCCACACCGCTTCAACAACCGGCTCAGGCGCGGAACCGTACATAGCCAGCGGGCAAGGTTTTTTTGTCCAGGCGATCACTGCTACATCAGCATTAACATTTTATGAACAGGAAAAAGTGAATGTGAAATTAGGCACGAGCACCACCCCGGTACTTATACTTAGCCAACGAAGCAATAATTATATGCCCGCTGCCGAAGTTATTCCGTCCGGGCTTGCAGGCTTGCATTTACAGATGACAAAGGATTCGGTTAACTATGTTCAAACGGGTATCTACTTTAATGGCTCGTGGAGCGATAAGTATAGCCCGCAGGAAGACGCGTTGGATATGGGAGGCACAAGCCCCCAAGTTTATCTGTCGAGTTATTCTTCAGACGATGTTAGGTTATCTATTAACCAGCTTGGTAACTATAATAAGGGGAAGATAGTGAAATTATATACCTCAGCAACATCAAGTGGTTCTTATACCATGAGTCTGGCCGATATTAAAAATATTGATGCACTTTACAATGTTTACCTTAGAGACCATAAGTTGAACGATTCTGTAGATTTGCGTACTACCAGCTCATACAGTTTCAGCATAAATACAGGCGATACCACTACGTATGGTGGCAATCGTTTTGACCTGGTAATAGCGTTGAAGAACTTGCCTCCATACCAGTTAGTTACTTTTACAGGACAAAAAGTAAGCAGTGGTGTACAGTTAAACTGGGTAGCCAATAATACAGGTACTTATACCGGCTTTGTATTGGAAAGGGAAGGAGCTGGTAATACCTTTACTCCTATATACACTGTGCAAAGTAGTGGCAGCAGTAATTATAATTTTGTTGATAGTAAACCAATGATAGGCAATAATATTTATCGCCTGGCACAGAGTGACGTTAACGGAAATATTACCTATTCGTCATTGGTAACAGTTGGTTATAACAACATATCTTCAAATGGTTACTTTAGTGTTTACCCAAATCCTTCAAAAGGTATAATTAACGTGTTGGTAAACTCAACCACGGCTACCAATGCTAATTATACAGCAGATATTTATAATACATCGGGAGTTTTGATGGAGCATCGGGTATTGAACACTTATACATGGGCAGAAGATGTCAGCAGCTATAAGGAAGGCGTATATATCATTACATTGAAAAATACAAATGGTGATGCGCTCGAAATGGAAAAGTTTATCAAGATAAAATAAAGCTGTTTATTAAATGGCTTTTAAAAAATCTGCACAAGATTGTATATTTGTTTTATGCGATACTTCCTTTGCTTTATATTCCCGCCAGCCGCTGTTTTAACCACAGGCCGCATCGGCTCCTTTATTCTCAGCATTATCCTAACTCTTTGTTTTTGGATACCGGGTGTTTTCTACGCCATTCTGGTAACCAATGATTATTATTCAGATAGAAGAAATAGGAAAATGATCAGGGCTATTAGATCAAATAGATAACCCACGTTCAATTATAAACATATCTACATATGTTGTAAAAGGCAATACCGATGGCCGTAAATTAGTATTGGTTAATATGTTGTCATATTGATTAATGCCGACGGAGAGCGTTTATATATTCCCAATCGTTGTTGTAATTTTTATGCTTTTGTTGGCTTTTATAGCAACATTTAATGTCGGCTATCCGTATATACCCGACGATAAGCTATTTTTAGATTCCTGATTAAAACATTGACTAAACCATCAAAATTTGAACATACTGTTGCATAATATTTACAAAGCATCAACTAAACTTGGTCACATGTATTATGTTGCTGATTATTTGTTTGAATTTTCATTCCATAAGTTTTGCATATGAAAAAACACCTACTTTCTTTTAAAATATTTTTTGGAACGCTTGTAGCTATAATGCTATTTGGATTTAATACAGCTTTTGCAACGGTAACTGTAAACATAACCGCACCAACCACTACTACTGTTACTCCAGGCGCAACATTTACTATTACAGCAACTGCAAGCACTAATAATAACTTTGGTTTTGCTACTATAAGCAGTGTTAAGTTTATTAGCTACACCGGAAGTACCATTAATACTGATAATACCTCTCCTTATAACTCAAGTACAATAACGGCACCAACTGTACCCGGAACTTACGTTTATACTGCAACGGCTACAGATAATACAGGAGCCACAGGAAGTAAAACAATTACAATAACCGTGGCCGTTGCTGCGCCTACTGTAACTGTAACAACCCTCCCCACAACATGCGGCGGCGGAAGCACAACTTTTAAAGCCACAGGGGGGCTCCCAACCGGAGGTACTTATAATTGGTATTTGAATTCTTCGGGCAGTACTGCCGGAGGAAGTGCAGAAGCTACTACTACCGGAGCCGGCGGAGCTACAAATACTTCAACTTATACTGTAAACTTGTATAGTGCCAGAACATATTATGTATCATATACAACACCTACTGGTGTAGAGAGCGGGCTTACTGCAGTAACCGCTAATATTAAAGATTATCCCTTTACCACACAAACCACCGCATATGGTTTAACCTATCAATACCCTTTTACAGGTAACGCAAATGATGCTTCGGGCAATGGTAATACGGGTACCGCACAAGGAGGTGCAACGCTTACAACTGATAGGTTTGGTGTTACCAGCAATGCATATTTATTTGATGGTTCCACAGGTTATATCTCAACAGCTACGCAAATCCCTTCTTCAGGGCCACAGATATTTACTATTAATATGTGGTTCAACACAACAACCGCGGGTGGTAAACTTATTGGTTTTGGTAGTTCGCAAACAGGTAGTAGTGGCAGCTATGATCGCCAGATATACATGAATAGTGCCGGGCAGTTAATCTTCGGTATTTATAATGCTGCTACAGATACGATTCGTACAGGTACAGCATATAACGATGGTAACTGGCATATGGTTACGGCTACGCTTTCATCAGCAGGTATGAAATTGTATGTTGACGGGGTTTTAAAATCAAGTAATGTTAATTACACTACACCACAGCCATTTGCAGGCTATTGGAGAATTGGTTATGATAACTTATCTTCTTGGCCAGATGCAACAAGTAATTATTATTTTACAGGTAAACTTGATGATATAGATATTTATAGCCGTGAACTAACCGCTAATGAAGTATACAGTTTACAGGGTGCCGAAGTTACTCCTGTGTGCGTTGGCGGCACATTATCTTTTAGTGCTAATACCAATACCGGATCTTCTTATTCCTGGAGCGGGCCTAATAGCTTTGCATCAACATCGCAAAATCCTACTATCTCAAACGTTACCACTGCAAACACTGGTAACTATACGGTAGTAGTAACAGGTACCGATGGGTGTATATCCACACAAACAATTTATGGCGCGGCACAACCTTCACCCGATGCGTCTTTTACAGTGCCGACTAATGTTGTTGCAAATGCAACAACAACACTAACACTTGGAACAGCTGTTAATTCGAGTTTATACACTTATAGTTACATAATAGGCGATGGAAGTCTAGTAGCAATGACGGGCAATAACTTTCAAATTAACTGGCCAACTGTAGGTACAAAAACCGTTACCTTAACCGTTACAAATATCGCTACCGGCTGTACTTCAACTTATTCTGCAACGGTAAACGTGAGTTTGAATGTAACCGCAGCTAATTACGCTTTTAGTCAGCCAGCCACATTAAATACAACAACTAGTGGTATAACTACAACCTTAACCAGTTTTCCGGCATTGGTATATATAAAGGAGGATGCATTAAAAGCCGGTACGGGTTATGTTCAAAATTGCGCGAATAATATACAGTTCCCTACAGGTGGTACCACCGGCTATGATTTTGCTTTCACGCTTAGTGGCAGTACCACCGAGTTGTTTTATCAAGTGCAAAATTACGATCCAACTACCGGAACATTAACCGCATGGGTGCAAATACCATCGGTATCTGCATCATCAAATGTGGCCCTTACATTTTATTTCGGATCGAAAATACCTAATCACACATCGGTATTTACTGCAAGTACCTGGCCCGCCGATTATGTAGATGTTTTTCACTTTGACGAAGGTTCAACCTCAGCAACTGTATTAGATGCTACTATACATGCCAATAATGCAACCCAAACAAATACTGCGATTGCGACAGGGAAAATAGGCGGGGCCTATACCTTTAATGGTGCTTCAACTCAAATAGTAACAAGTTCTGTAAATAATAATATAACCAGCTCATTTACATTATCTGCCTGGGTAAACTCCTCGGTATTTACCGGTCATACAGATCAAAAGGTAGTTACTAATGAAACCAGCTTAACGACTGGTGGTTATAAGTTGAGTATATACGGCAGTACTGCGACTACCATGTACGATGAGGTTGAAACACGTGAAAATGATGGAACTTTAAGTTTAGACAGATCGGCATCGGGAGGCACAGTTTTGAGCCCCAATACATGGTATTACGTGCAGGGCGTATACGATAGTTCTACCGGGACATTATATTCTTATCTGAATGGTAAAGTAGATAGATCGTCGACCGCGGCTAATGCTGCAGGAACTAACGGCGGCGCTTTAGTTATGGGATCAGACTATGCATCCGATTTCTGGTTTGATGGTATTATAGATGAATGCCGTATATCAAATGTGGCTAAGTCGGCTGATTGGATTAAAGAAGAATATTACAACCAAACCAATCCAACTACTTATACAACTAGTGGTACTACAATTACAACCAACGCAACTAATGCGGCAGCATTAGGTATACCGGGAGGTTCTATAGTTTATACCTGGACAGGTGCAGGCGGAACGGGCCTTGGAACATTATCAAATTGGACATGTTCTGTATCTGGTAATCCTAACCAGGTGCCACCTTTTGACGGCACTTGTAGTTTGAACATCCCCGGTGGTTTAAGCACCTACCCGATATTAACCGCAAACGAAAGTGTTTATGGCTTAACGCTTGGCGCAGGGGCAACCATTAACCTGGCTGGTTATACCTTAAATGTTGGGTGCCATATTTATAATAATGCGGCAGGTGCTTCTCAAATTCTGTATGGTAGCAGTACAGGTACCGTTAACTTTAATGGTTCCCTGTCAACACAATATTTTTATGGGAATGGAACAACTACTACATCAAATGTAGCCAACCTAACTTTAAATAACTCGGCAGGAGGCACACTTGATATTACAGGCGGTTCGGTATCGCTTTACAACTCTCTTACAATAACCAAGGGTAATATTTTGGTTGATAATGCAGGCAGTGGCGCATTAACACTGGTTTCAACAGCATCCGGATCAGCAAACGTAAATACCATTCCGAGTCCATATGCAATTACAGGTAATGTGATCGCGCAGCGATATTTTCCTGGCGGAGCAGGCTACAGGTCATATCGTTTGCTTACTTTACCGGTTAACATAAGCAGTAGTACCAGCCAAATAAGCACTGAAGCATTTATCGATCTGCACTCCCTAAACGGAGGTATGCTTACCGCCGGGCCAGGTACAGGGTTTTCATATGGTACCGCTACAACCAACCCATTAATGTATTTGTACGATGAATCGCGTGCGCAAAATTTTACAGCATATATAGCAGGCAAAAATGTGGGTATATATGCCATGACAGGAAGCCCAACATACAATGTAACAACTTATGGTACAACCCTGGCTGCAACTAAAAAAACAGGCCAGGTCCCGGTAGGTAATTCGGTGCAAGTATATTTTGTTGGACCAAATACAGCTGCAAATTTAACGGCAACGTCACCTCTTGCAGCCACAACCTCAGCAACAGGCTATCTTAATCAGGGGACGATCTCTACCTATATTTTCAGCACAGGAAATACAAATTTATCCTATAACCCGGCTACTAATAATACGGCAGCTAAGGGCCCGGGTTTAAACCAGGTAGGTAACCCCTACCCAAGTACAATAGACCTGGACAGTTTATATTTTGATAACAAAGGTAGTGGTACCAATATTGGCCCAATGTTTTGGGAGCTAAAGGAACCGAATAATACATTTGTAGCCTATAGTGGCAATCACACCTCATCCACCACAGGTTCACAGCCATATATCGCCAGTGGACAAGGCTTTTTTGTCCAGGCGCTCAGCACATCCTCCGGGCTTACTTTCTATGAAAAAGACAAAGTAAATGTAACGATTGGTACCAGTACATCGCCGGTGCTTATTTTAAACCAAAAGAGCAATAACAGTATATCCGCGGCGGAGGCATTGCCCTCCGGTTTAGCGGGCCTGCACCTGCAGATCATGCAGGATACGTCGACTTATACGCAAACAGGTATTTATTTTAACCAGAGCTGGAATGATAAATACAGCCCATTAGAAGACGCGATAGATCTGGACGGTACGGCGCCGAAAGTTTACCTGTCAAGTTATTCAAGCGATGGGGCCCGCCTTTGTATTAACGGCCTGGGCAGTTACAGCCAGGGGAAAACGGTAAAGCTATATGCCTCGGCCACCACAAGCGGTACTTATACGATAAGCCTTGCGGACATTAATAATATAGATGCGCTGTACAATGTTTACCTGCGTGATCATAAGCTGAATGATTCGGTAAACCTTCGCAGCACGAATGGGTATAGCTTCACGATCAATACGGGCGATACGAGCACCTATGGAGCAAACCGTTTTGACCTGGTGCTTGAACGGGAAGCGTTGCCTCCATACCAATTGCTGACCTTCACCGGCCAGAAGATAAGCAGCGGTGTCCAGTTAAACTGGGTAGCCAATAATACAGGTACTTATACCGGCTTTGTATTAGAGAAAGAAGGGGTTAATAATACCTTTAGCCCGATTTATACGGTACAGAGCGATAACAACAGCAATTATAATTTTGTGGACAGCAACCCGGTAGTCGGTAATAATATCTACCGTTTGGCTCAAAATGATATCAATGGAAATGTTACTTATTCCTCACTGATCACGATCGGGTATAATAGTGTAAGCTCAAATGGTTATTTTAGCGTTTACCCTAACCCATCGAAGGATATCATTAATATATTGGTAAATTCGAAGGCAGCAACCACGGCGAACTATACAGCAGATATATACAATACCTCAGGTGGGCTGATGGATCACCGGGTGTTAAATACGTATAGCTGGACAGAAGACATCAGCAGCTATAAAGAGGGTGTATACATTATCGTGTTGAAGGATAACAGTGGGGATGTATTAGCAAAATCAAAATTTATAAAAACCAAATAACCGGATTATAAATGTGCACGAGGAATAAAGTTTTCAATAAGTTATTACTATTCATATTTACGGCAGGGATAATAATGTGTCCTGCGATATTGTTTGCACAGGATGAATCCTGCCAGGGCAGTGACCCGACGGGTAGCAGCACCACCTGCCCTTTAGATACCTGGGTATGGATACTGGTTATTGCAGCAGCAATATTAGGAGCTGTAATACTTAGTAAAAAACAGAAATTGCAAGAGCGGAGTTAGTATCCTTGCTTAAGAATACTAAGATTCTATTAGTTAGTGGGAAAATTATTACACTAACTGGGAAGCAAATTCTATATCTGCAAATTAGCTCCAAGATGTTTTTTTCTGTTTTTTATTATTATAATCTAACCAAGTATTGTCCAATTTCGTAACTAGGGCACTTTTACAGAATTAATATCTTTCAGGGTAGATACAAGCAGATTTTTAGCATGCTTTTTGAAGAGGGTGTTTTCAACCCAATTGCTTTGAAGACACGATTGCTATTTTTACTTGTTTCGTTATGTGTATTGCAATGTAATATAGCTTTAGCTGCTACTACTTATACATGGAAAGGCGGCGCATCGGGTGCTTGGAATGTTGCTACTAATTGGAGTTCATCCGGATCGGCGGGTTATCCGGGTAGTAATTCAGCTGTTACAACTGATATAGCTGTTATTAATACTAATAATGTTAATATAACATTTAGTGCTGCATTACCTTCAGCATCAATTGATCAGTTACAAATAGGTCAGAATAATACAGTAACCATAACTTTTAGCGGAAACCATACACTACCTATTGCCACCCAATTAACTATAGGTGGCTCGCAAGCAACAAGTTTAACATTTGCCGGAACAGGCACTAATCTGGGAATTGTAACCATTGGAACTGCCCTTAATTTTGAGTATCAGTCTGCTTTCACAGTAGCTTCGGGTATTACGGTTAATTTTGCTGACGGTTGTAATGTTACGATGAACGGAAATTCACCCAGCATTACCTCGCCAACAATAAATAATAGTGGAACATTAAACTTTAATGGTTCTACAATAGGTTGTAAAATTACAGGGTATTACCAGGAGCTTTACACCAACACAGGCACAATTAACGCAACCAATACCACGTGGAAGTTTGGCACTACCGCACAATCTATACTTAACAATACCGGGACAATTACAATGTCTGCCGGTTCATCTATTACACCGGGTTATCAAGGGCAAATTAATAATAATAGCGGTGGGGTTTTTTATGCCGGTATCACTAATTCTTCGTGCACAATTAATCTTTCCTATCAATCTGCAATTTTAACAAATGCGGGTACCTTCTATTTAGGGCCAACATCTGTACTGAATTTAACTTACTATGCTAATCAGGTAACCAATACGGGTACATTTACTTTACAATCTGATGCCAGTGGATCGGCAACCATAGGAAATATTACCTCCGGAGGGTCGCCATATTTAAAAGGACTTTATACTGTACAGCGTTACATTCCTGGAGGGGTAGGATATAGAGGATATAGATTACTTACCTTACCTGTAAATGTAAACATAGATCCTACAACTACTAATCAGACCGCTAGCGAAGGTTTTATTGATCTTCATTCCTTGAACGGAGGCATGCTTACGGCCGGGCCAGGCACAGGATTTTCATATGCTACCGCTACA